>JACCDW010218761.1_pt1 | contig 13568 bp, 8 predicted proteins | sample 7449781 | NCBI WGS metagenome assembly JACCDW01 (sample SAMN15323449, study PRJNA562643) | freshwater metagenome | isolation source: river surface water | place: USA:Blue River Watershed | collected 2017-08-18 | reverse complement strand
CATAAGATTGTCATATATTTGAACATTATAAATTCCCCAACCAGCAAAATAGTGATCCAAAGATATTTTACAAACACACATAATTAAATCTCTGATGGTTTTATCGGAATATAATTTTTTCAGACCCCAGACATGTTTTATATTATTAACTCTAATTAGGTTATCCGATGTATATCCTATTATTGGATCCCATTCTAAACCATTTTTTTCAGCGCCAGGTATATATGTATTTTCAATTAAAGTTGAAAATTTATAATTTAATTTCTTACAGAGAGATGTTAATAACCTTTGTTCAATAAAAATAGTATCAGCTGAATTTGGTGACTTTTCAGAGTTAAACTCACTAATAACTTTATCACAAATTTGAATCCAATTTTCTATAAGATTTTTTGAATTAAAATATAAAAAAGCACAATTAACAGGCGATACTGACCAATCAAAATCTTCTTTTATATATTTATAAGGATCAGAATATGGTCCATTTTCAAAATAATAACTAGATTCTCTGTGATAAGCGACCAGTTGATGACTTTCATTAAAATCTATTTTATCATAAATCCAAAGATCGGTATCTAAAACACAAAATTTATCAACATATTTTGAAATATGACTTATAGCATAAATTTTAGGATAAGACCAGAATGTTTCAAGTTTTTCTTTATGTGGTATATTTTCAAATAATTTAGTGTTTATATCATCATAATATTTATCCAATCCCCAGAATTTAATCTTTTTAAGATATTCTTCATTACATATTAGTTCTATAGTACCAAAATTTTTCTTCCAAAATAAAATAGAACATAAATGGCACAAAAAATCAATATACTCATATTGATTTTCTTTTTCTTCTAATTGATAATATATATGATACCCTCTCACACTTATTTATATGTGATTAATTAATTAATGTTGTAAAGAATCGTAACCACTTTTTTCATCAAGTAAAGCTCTACTTAATGCTACTTTTTGATGTTCCGATAGCTCTTCATCAAATTCAGATTCGTATAAATCAACTAACCTTTCGGATGCTAGTTCTTCAGCTTCACCATTTCCGTGGTCATCATACCACTCTCTTTTAGTTTCATATTTATCGGTAAGACTGTTATCATCTACCAATTCCTCAATTTCCTCATCTACTAAGTTTTTAACGTCATACTCGGAGTATTTATGTTTAATTTTAGCAATAGCAAAATTTATGTCGAATCTTTTTTCTAAGAATGTTTCGTATGTTTTTACAGTTTTCATAATCACTTTAATTTTATGTTAAAATAAACCCAGAATGATTCTGGTTTTACACTTATTAATACTTTACCACCCCATCTTTTAGAAAGTAGCCAGTTTGTGAAGTTTTGTTTCATATTTTGAAACTCACCTTCATCTAATTTTCCATTATCCCATTTTCCAATTCCATAAAAGCCAAATGTCAATACTCTATCTCTAAGCATAGGATAAAGTTTCTTTTCAAAATAACCAGGACTAAATCCAGACATATCTCTTTTAATTTGACCAAGTACTAATAAATCTTGATATGATAAATTAACCAATTCTTTTTTCAAAGATTGAGCAGATTTTGATTCTAATTGAAGTATCCATTTAACAACAGATTTTGATAATTTAAATTGACCAATAGGAAATCTCTGTTCATATGATACACCATATTCAAATTGACCGTCTAATCCAACTCCAAAATAAAGATTTAGGTTGTTTTGTTGATAATCTATAAGATGTAAGTATCTTTCAAGTGATTTGAATCTTGAAAATATAGACTTAACTAATTCAGATTCCATATTCTCAAAAATATAATAAATTAAAAAATCTTCTGGACATTTATTCCAATTTGGACTTTTTTCTTTTTGACCAAGAGCTGTAAGAGATTTTAAAAATGATTGAAAAATTCCTTTACCTGCTACAGAAACCTCAGTTTGTGCTTGAACAGATTCTCCTAATAATATTTCAGTATCAGTAGATGGTAAAATAACTGGCTCTTTTTCTTCAATTCCAGAATAAAGATATTTGTCAATCTGATCCTTAATTTCCATTTGAATATTTTCAGGAAGTAAATTAACTGCATTAGAAAGGTCTATTGTAGGATTTATATCTTCACCACTATATAATTTTTGATTATCATTAATATATCTATTAACAATATTCATTATATAATCATCATCTGATAAAGATTCAATCCATTCACCTATTGAATTAAATTCTTCTGAATTTGATTCTGAAATAAAGTCTAAATATCTTTTTATAATCATAAAGTATATATTAATTTATAAACTCTGAAAGTATTTTTCTATTCTTTTACTTAATCTAACTCTTGGATCATTTTCATCTCTATTACACACTGAATATGGTAGAATGAATCCAAAACTTAAAAAGATTCTTCTTGAGTTAAATTCATTTGTCCAATGTTTATATAATGAAGCCTCAAAACAATATAAGTCGGCTTGTTGAATCAATTCTTTTTCATCACCAATAAAAATATCATAATCCTCTGATAAAACACTTATATTACACTTGTAGTTAATATAACCATTTATAGAAGCATCATAGTGTGGATTTATTTTACCACCTTTATTCATATCAACTGCTTGTAAAAAAATATGGTCTTTTGGAAAATTAAGTAAGTTAGAAATTTTATCAATTATATTGTGTATAAAATCTGGTAAATTATCAGTTGAAACATCAGATACTGATTGAAACTTAGTTATATACTTTGTATATTCTGTTTGAGATATATCAAATATACAAGACTTACCATTTAAACTTTTTGATAACTCTGAAAGGTGATAGTTTGGATCACTAATATTGTGTTCCAAACTATCAATCCAATCAATTATTAAATTGACTTCATCTTTTGTAATGAAGTTTTTTATTATTTTATGATTTTTAAGTTCCATTTTGCCAAGAATTCTTTTGGTCCGCAAATTTCCATAGTGGTTATTTCAGCTTTATTGAGTAAATCTTGAGCTCCTTTTTCATCTGTTGCTATACAACAAAATCTGTGAGTAGCTGGTAATTCACCAGTCTCAGAACAAGGTATAGTCAAAATAGAATCTTTTTTCATTTTTTCCCTGGCTTGAACCACTTTAGATTCTTCACATAGAATACATACTCTCATATTTTTAAATTATTTTTTAGTAATAAGTTTCATTGATATTTACAAGTTCAATACCCATTGTTCCTAAGTAATAAAGTTTAGTATTTCCATTAATATCTCTAACTATTGAAGAAGATGTATTTGTATAAACAACTGGAGTTTCACTCGTAGTAAGAACTGTAATTATTATGTCATTTCCATCAGTTCCACCAAACTTAGAACCTATGATAGTCAAAGTATCAGTTATTGTATATGAATAACCAGCATTACTCAATGTTATACTTGTAACAACATTACCAGAAACACTGACATTGAAAGTAGCTCCTTCTCCAGATCCACCAGAGCAAGTCAGACCTGTGTAAGTATTATCTGTTCCCGGTATATTGGCGCCTATGTTATCACCAAAAGATAATATATTACCAAGATATTGTCTAAAATCATTACTATTTACTTGACACTTTATATCATTGAATTTAAAATTATTTCCGATAATATTATTATAAAATTGGTCAATTATGTTATTATCATAGAAATATTCACCTATTGTGTTGCCGTAGAAATAATTTCCTATTTTATTACCTCTTGATTCTCCACCACCAAATCCAAAATCATTAGCAATGGTATTACCATAAAAATAAGTACCAATAACATTATTCTTAAAATAATAATCAATGATGTTATTATGAAAACCTGAACCTATAATATTGTCCTGAAAATCATATCCTATTTGATTCTCATAAAAATCAAATCCTATAGAGTTGCACTGAAATCCACTATCAATATCATTAAGTATAAAATAAGAATCAATATTGTTATCATTGAATGAACCTTGAGTCTGATTTGACATAAAATAATACTTAATTACATTTCTTTGAAAGTATCCAATAATTAGATTTCCTTTGAAAGTATCACCTATTGTATTTCCAGTAAAATGACCAGCGTCTAGATTATTTAACTCACCAATTGTATTGTTATGAAACTCATGACTGATATTATTTGAGAAAAAACTATTGTAAATGTTATTTTCATAAAAATCATTTCCTATGTTATTATTATAAAAATGAGCAAGAATAACATTATTATTAAATTCATTACCTATTTTATTTTGGTAAAAATTTACTAAAGTAGAAGTAGAGCCTAAATAGTTACCTACAAAATCTCCATTAAATTGATTGTAACTAAAATCGGAAGTATTTATATTATTATTACTAAAATTACCAATTATAGATACGGTTTGCCAACCACCATTAATGTAATTATTCTGAAATTCTCCATTTAGTGTAAGATTATTTACAGAGTTATTGAAGAAATTATTAGTAAAGAAATCACCGGATATATGACATTTTGAAAAAACACTAGGTATAAAATTTGAATCAAATATAGTATTTATATAGTTTCCAGAAAAATCATCATCCATTCTTAACCAGTTATTAGCAAATTCATTTACTATTACATTATTCTCGAAGTCTTGACCATCTGCATCACCTAAATGATTTCCTATAAAAACCCCAGATATTTGATTATCCCAGAAATCACAATATATATCATTATCTGCAAATGTATTTGTTATAAAGTTATTATCAAAATCATTATCAATTGTATTATTATAAAATCGAGAAGCAATAACATTATGGGTACAATCATCTATAAATGTATTATTGTAACACTCATCTCCAAACTTGTTGTTTCTTGAACCTCCCGATCTAAACACATTATTTGCTAAAATAAATGTCCATTCATCTTGTATAGCCCTAATGGATGTATTTCCAAAATAATTGTTTGAGAAGTCATAATTTTCAAAATCAAATGTTGCAAATAAACCTGAATCATTATCACTCAGAATATTACTTTGTCTGTAACTGCTATTAGATTTAGTTGAAACATAGGGGAAAAGATAAGTATCATTTCTATCTTGAACACTTCTTCCAGTTATAGTCATTTCTGTATTGCTAGCAATAGAATATATCTCAAAAAACTCTATAGCTCTATTGTTAAGTCCTCCCCCGTAGTAAATTCCAACTATTTCACCAGTAGAAAATTCAGTAAAATTACTTTGTGTTCCTATGACGGTTGCTATTGTTGAACTAACTGTATTAGCACTTATTCTATAGTATAAAACACCATTAGATGGGTTATTTGTTATCACCACATCATCTACTTGATAAAGACCATTTCCTGAGGTTATGTTATAGGTAGATATATTACCATCTACATCAAAAGTCACTTGTATTTCAGCACCTGATCCAGAACCAGTAGTTGAATCAGCATTAAATGTGACCGTTTGACCTGCATATCCAATCATTGGAAAAATATTAGATGGTGTGACATTCACAAAATCAACTTCTACAATGTCATAAGCTCTAGTAACAGAAGTTATTTTCCCCTGGTGTATTGAATCAGCTTCATAGGAATTATATCTTTTGAATAAAATTCTTCTGTGATCATAATCTGTTCTGTTACCAAAATTGTCAATTCTTTCTGTTATTCTACCATATGCGGTACCTCCTGTATTTTCAGTAAGGTCCCAAGTCCAATCATATTTGATTGAATCATTTGGATATTCTATATCAAAAGCTTCTGAAGATATACTACTATCTGATAGTGCAAATACTATGATAGGACTTACATCCGTCTCTACATATGTTCCAGATAAGGCAGCACTATCATATGAGTAGTCTGGTCTATCATAACAAGTTTTAAAGTCTGTAATTTTGTAGTAATTACCTGTAATAAGTTCACTATTTGAAATTTTAGTAACTAATTCTGAATATGTTACTTCATTAAGATTAGCACTCATAGTAAATCCTAATACACTATCACCATTACTATCTTTGATATCACCACCTTCAGGTAATGTTAAATTTCCATTATCATCAAATATCCATGTATTATAGTTAGTTCCATCATAAGTCTGAACACCAACACTATTATCTGTAGTGTATATTTGAGTATTTCCATCATATTGCCCTACAACAGCATTTTGGTCAGGTCCTGCATAAAATCCACTATTTTCAATTTTTGCACCATCTTGAAAATTAAGATTACCATCTGTACCCAAAATTAAACTGTTAGAGTTTGAGGTAAGTTTAATAGCACCTAATGAATCTATTGTACTTGGATAAACTGGAGGTTGTGTAGCAGTTAAATTTGCAGTCCAACCAGCACCACCCGGTAATACAACATCATTTAATTGAAGCTCAAAATTAAAACCTGGAATTCCATGGTCACTTTCAGTAAAAATAAATATATCATCAGATACATAACCAGGATTTGTTAATATGGGGAAAATATTATTAATTTGAGTTTCTACAGTCCCATCAGGATTTACTTCAAAGTGAACTTCAAATTCCCACAAATCACTATCAGTAAAACTAGCAGTGCCATAATAATGTGCATTATCACAAATAGCGGTAAATGAAACTGGTAACAATAAAGGAATATTTAGTGTTCCTTTATTATCTAAAACAACTTCAAGATTATAAGCCTCGTTGCTACTAGTTAATCTATCAGAAGAACCCAAACCAGCAGGACCTGTTGGACCAACCGGTCCTTGTTCACCTTGTGGTCCAGTCGCACCAATACCATCTCCTGAACCAGCAGGTCCAGTAGGACCAATAGGACCCTGAGGACCAGTTGGACCAACAGATGGTACAATTGAACCATCAGACCCTTTCTCGCTAAATTCAGGACCATCGAATCCAATATATTTGAATCCGGCTGGTGGATTAGGAAGTGAATTGAAATCTGTTTCTGAAAATAATATTCTTCTCATTTGTAGTAGTTATATTTTTATAACATATATATTAAAATTACAAATGAATAAAGTTCAACTTCGCTAAATACCATAAATATTTCTATTAGCTTCAAAATTAGTAGAAACATCAGATGGACTTAAAGCAGAACTATACAATCTAACTATTCCCATTTGACCAGTAAAATATTGAGGATATTCTCCACCATTATATGAACCTAAATAAAGGTTAGCTGAAGTATTTAGGATACTAGCAAAGCTATGAGTCGTTGTGCTATAAGAAGCACCATTTACATATGTTATTATATTATTATTTGAAACATTATTGAATACATAAACTAAATGAGTCCAATTATTTACTGAAAGAGTATAATTAGATGTTACCACTGCAGATGTACCATTACTAAAATCAGCTCTAACATTACTATTAGAAATTCTAATAGCATATGATATATCAGCAGAGTTACCACCAGGATCGAATTTACCTAAAACTACTTGTCCAGGGGCTGAGAGAGATGTTGGTTTAATCCAAACTTCCATGGTCCAATCACCAGAACCTGGTTCAAGTGAAGCACTATCACTAATATTAATCTGTGAAGTAGAACCATTAAATGTAAAATATGTTTGATTATGAGTAACATTTGACATTGTTCCATTTAATGAGTTAGATACTAAATTTGACACGACCGTTCCAGAACCAGGATAACTTAAAAAACTTGCTGGGTTGTAATATAAAACTAAATTGTCAGATACAAAATCACCATTTTTATAGACATTTTTAAGAGCATCATAGTTTTGTTTAATCTCAGTTTGTGTTAATTTTTTACTATATAACATCATATTTCCAACATAACCGAAAGGCTGACCAGTAAGTCCTCCAAAATAGTCATGTTTATTACCACCAGCACCAAAAGAAACCGAACCAACCTGAATATCATTAATATAGAATATGCTACTTGATGAATCACCAACTACAGAATACTGAACCCACTTTTCTTCAATTGGAGTAACATCATACCCAGAATCTTTAAATCCTGAAACACCCGAGTCATTATCCCAGAACCCTAAGTTATCTGTACCTATCTCAACTAAAATAGCGTGGTCATTTGGGGCATTTCTATAAAGAGTTCTATATGTCGAAGAGTCTGATTTAATTCTTGCCCATGCAACATATGTGTAACCAGTTGTTGGTAATGTAGGACCTGTCCCATTTACTCTTATGTAATTATTTGATGGATTGCAATCAAAAGATCTAAAACCATATATTGTAGATGATGTTCCAGTCAAAGAATGTGTATAACCATTACCACTTAAATCACTTATTAATCCTCCGGAAAAACTTTGGGGATCATTTGCATCAATCCAAATAGACATATTATCCGTGTGGATATAATTATTCTTAGTTATATTATAATTGTTTATGACTTGTTGCTGACTAAGAGCTATGTTATAGACATGAAAATCACCAAGTTTCATCTTCACATATGTACCATCTCCTTGACTTGTGAAATCTTCAGCAGCTATAGCATAATGTAAAGCCGATCCATTATTGTAAGGAGCATATCTATCAAAGGTAGTTGTTCCAGCAAGTTGCCCATTTACATAAGCAGATAAAGTTGAACCATTATAAACTAGTGAAAGATAATACCATTTATGAAAAGGAGTTGAAACAGAAGAAACAAATCCGGTAATACCAACACCACTCCACATACCAAACTCAAGAGAACCAGAAACCATCTCTATCTGAGAATCATGCCATCCAGAATTCAAAGTTGTAAATCCTTGTTCTGTTAACAAAACCCCATTATCTTGAGGATAAACCCACATACAAATTGAGGTAAATTCTGATTTATTCGGCGATGATCCTGTAAAAAGAGATGCTAAACTAGTATTTGTCATCAAATAATCATTAGTTCCATCAAAATTTAAATATCCATTAAGTGAAAAAGTAGGACCTCCGTTTAGTGTTGCATTTGAATTACTTTTCAGGTCAGTTACAGTAGTCGTTCCTGAATACGAATCAGTATCTGATATAACATATCTTAGTATTAAACCATTTAGTGTAAACCCACCTGGTATCTTAAAGGCTGGTGATAAAGGTCCTGAGAATGAAGATAATCTACTCAACATAATTAATCAAAAGTGTTTATCTGTCCTAAGACTTGAACCCAAGAACTACCACTTCTGATAAATGTAAATCCAACTATATCAACTTGATTAGCTGTTCCGGAAGCAGTCCCACCTGCCCATTTTATAGTTTCATTTGAACCATTATTTATTTTTACAGCTGTCGGTATGTAAGCAGTTGAACCTTGATTTATAACAATACTAACAGTAGTTACTCTATTATTATCTATTGGTATATTTATGAAACTAGCAGTGTAATTAGTGGTAATTGATGAATGATACCAATTTGAACCGGTTGTAAAGTCATAAACAACTGTTGAAGCGGTAGCGCTCGGTGTTGTGTTTATTACCTCTATAACCTCTTGCAATACAGACAATCCCTCAAAAGAAGATGTACCAGAAACAGTAAGACCCGTTAAAGACCAGTTTCCGGTTGGTGTTAAACCAGATGTACCAGCCGAACCGGAAGTTCCACTTGTTCCCGAACCACCAGTAACTCCCTTTACATTTTGTAATTCGACAACTGAAATAATAGGTCCTTGATCTTCACCAAAGTCAACATCAGTCGCACTTTGATTTGTCAATTTTAAACTATAAGTATAAGTACCACTTACTGGCGTGTCTATGACTTGTAAACAATATGGATTGTTTTCATTTCCACCATCAGACTCAAATTGAACTCTTTGTCCAATTTCTGTACTGTCTCTGTAAATAGATATTCTACCCCAACCTGGAGATGCTGGATTAGCATCACCACTAATAATAACTTGAACAGGATTACCATTTGTAGTTATCGATGTTGATATAATTGTATAAGGTAAAGAAGATCCACTAGGCACTGTTACTTTACTACCTTTATTCTGACTGTAATTTAATGTACCTGTAACCGGAGATGTACCTGAAGTACCACTTGTCCCAGAGGTTCCTGAACTTCCAGAAGAACCAGATCCACTACCAGCTTCTTGTGGAGTAATATCTAAATATGTACCAGATGGAGTTGAGCCAGTTGCTGAAATATCACTCCAAGTTGTAGTTGGATTTATCTGAACGGAATAATTTGATCTACCAGACCATTGACCAAAGTAACCCCAAATATCATAAGATGTTGTACTATTTTGAACAACTCTAATAGTTTCTGGAGCAGATGATGTAGTTCCAAGAAGAGTGTTTCTAGAAGCTCCTCCATTTGCATAAAATCCAGCATTATTTGAAGCTCCATTTGATGTTGCTAAGAAAAATTCTGTAACTTGATTTTGATTAAATCCAGCATTATACCCATTATGAGCAGCGATTTTCATTAATAAAGTAGAACCATTTTGTAATGTGGTCCAATTACCTAGCTTTATCCAAGTAGCAGTAGGGCTATCAGGTAGTTCATAACTTAAAAATCCATTGACACCAGACGTACCACTTGAACCGGAGGAACCAGATGTCCCTGATGATCCAGATGTTCCGGATTTACCAGTTCCATATAATACTACTTTATCTAAAGTGATTGTTTCTCCACTTGCCATAGCACCAGAGGCAACTTTAGCTTTATATGATTGTGAAGTAGTTGATTGAGATCCTAATAAAATTGAATTTTTATAGTAATAAGCTTTACTGTCACTTACTTTAATAATAAAATAGTCATTTAATGTAAAAGTGAATCCACCAATATAGTTAGCACCAGCATTAGCATAAATATTACCAGCCATGTAACCAGAGGAATCATAGCTAAAATCACCATAATGTTGCCAACTTCCATTTGGATTTGATAATCCTATTGATACAAAACAACTCGATAAAATATAATCAGCAAATCTGATTGAGAAAAAGACATCTTCTGAATTGGTATCAAATGACTCTATACTTCTAACATCTTGTAATCCAGAACTTGCACCGTCATTAAATATAATTGTATTACCACCCAATAAAGTAGGTGTTCCAGAACTTATTTGTAAATTAGTAAATGATATCCCGTCTATTCCTGAACTACCGGAGGAACCAGAAGATCCAGAAGTACCGGAGGAACCAGAAGATCCAGAAGTACCGGAGGAACCAGAAGATCCAGAAGTACCGGAGGAACCAGAAGATCCAGAAGTACCGGAGGAACCAGAAGTACCGGATTCACCACTTGTACCACTTGTACCTGAAGTATTAGCAGATAAGTTACTAACATAAGACCACAAAGAAGACGTACCAATATCAACATATTCTTTATCTATAAGAGATCTATTTATGAACCCAGATGAGTAGTCAGTATAATAAACTAAACCTTGTGTGTTTCCTATTGATATGAGAGACGAATCACCAGTTAGTGATAATTGACCATTTGCAGATATTGTGATATCATCATCTGCTAATATTTGTAAATTATCCGTAGAATCCAAACTAATAAAGTTTGAAACAACATCAAAAACAGATGATGTCATTATTATATTATCAAATCCAGTTGCAAATACATCAATATCAGAAACAGATAAAATACCTTCTTTAGCATTTACGAGTATCGACTCTGACTTTAAATTCTTTAATCTTAAATCAGAATAATCAGATATTGAAATATTTTTTTCAAAAGATGATTGTGTTGTAGAAAATAGAGAAAATTCACCTTCAGACTCATCCCAAATAAATGCCTGAGTCATTCCAATTCCTCTATTTATTAAAATACCACTATCATAAGATGGTGTTCCTATTTGCTGACTAGCTAAAAGAATAATTGGATCTTCTACAGTTAAATTCTCGGTGTTTATAGTAGATGTTGTTCCATTAACAGTAATGTTACCATCAACAACTAAATCTCCAGAAATATTAATATTTTGATTGTTTGATGATATCAAAAAGTTTGATTCAGTCGATCCTATCATCATACTATTTACAACTAGTGATCCACCATATGTTGATAAAGTAACACCTCCTATGTATATCGTATCACCAGAAACATGAAGACTTCTCCATTTTAAGCTACTTGTTCCTAAATCCCAATTTGAATCAATAGAAGGTAAAAAATGACCATCTATAACTGTATTGGTATTGATACTAAATGTTGATGTGTTAATTTCCGAAATTTCTGATATAGAGTTTTGGATAAAATTTTCTATATCTTTATCCACATTGAATGGTATCTTTTGTTTTAATTCATCAATTTGTGATTGTATAAGAGAAATCGCTAGTTTTGATTCATTTAATGAAGAAAATGCTAATGTGATTACTCTATCTCCTTTTATGCTAATTTTTAATAAATTAGCTGAAACCATAACATTAATAATATGAAAAGGATTCAATGTGAATTTTACCAATCCATTATTATCTAATATCTGTATATTTCTATCAGATGTTGTTATTGGTCTTAAAAATTTATCGTAACTATAACTCATCATTTATAATTTTTTTATGAATTGATATCTAATGTTATAAATACACCTTCGAGTGTATTATGTGCTATATCAGATAAATTGAAAGTCACAGAATAAGTTCCAGTATTAACTATTTGACTTACTTCACCAGATGTCCCTGTGATTATCAAATTCGAAGGTTGTAGGTCCATTAGTCCATCTCTAGTATCATTTACAAAATCAACAAGTAAGTCTATTAAACTTTGTTTATTAAAAACTGAAATTGTACCAGAAAGAGTTCCCCAATCACTCAATGATAAAGAAGTTGAGAATGTAAAACCACCAGTATCGGTGTTATAAGGGGCACTTGAAGTAATACCAGTGTAATTAACTATATAACTTCCAGTCACACCAGCTGTTGTATTCCAATAAATTATAGGATCTAATAAATCCTCTAATGGTGATATAGTATCTATATCAACTGATGGATTTTCAAGAACATAATTCAATAAAGAGTGAGCTTGATACGAATCATTTTCTGTTTTAAATTGGAAAAATATAGTTCCAAAACTTGTATCTGTTAAAACTAATATATTTCCTGTTTTTTCTATTGATGAAATAGATACGAGTTGTAAATATATTAATGGTTTTCCTTCAGTATCAACCACTTTAATTGATTCCCCAACAACATGAGATTTAATATCTGTAAATTGTAAATTAGTAAATGATGTACCTGATTGATTTATGGTATCATTAAAAAATGAATAATTATCATCAATGATTCCAACCATTACATCCAATATAACATTATAATTAGTATTTGGATTTGTCAAATAAAGCTGTTTAATTCTGTTAGTACCATTTCCTGTAAGAACCATCATCTGTGCCATAGAATGAACTTTTGTCAAATCATCATAAAATGACCATTGGATATAGTTATTATCCGGATTTACTGATTTTTGATCATAAATTGCTCTTATGGATAGAAATGTTGCATTATCACCAAGGCCTAAATGATTTAACAAATAGTTTGTCTGACCTGCCTTCAAAATAACTCTACCTTTTAAAAGTTGTTTATATGGCATTCTTAAATCGGATAGACCCATTCTATCAAAAGTAGAAGAACCTTCTATTGCAACAAATTCTCCATTTCCTACTTTTATATATTGACTTGTGTTACCAAATAAAGATGATTTACATATTGCCATAAATGAAGATTTTAATTTTAATGTATATATTAAAATTAAAATCACATAATATCACTTACCTCAAT
>JACCDW010390191.1_pt1 | contig 13569 bp, 11 predicted proteins | sample 7449781 | NCBI WGS metagenome assembly JACCDW01 (sample SAMN15323449, study PRJNA562643) | freshwater metagenome | isolation source: river surface water | place: USA:Blue River Watershed | collected 2017-08-18 | reverse complement strand
GAGGTTCTCTCTACCGCTACCGGTATTCCAGTATTCAAGTTAACTGAAGCTGAAACCTCACGTCTACTTCGCATGGAAGATGAACTCCACAAGCGCATCATTGGACAAGAGCAGGCGATTAGGGCGTTGTCACAAGCAATCCGCCGTACCCGCGCTGGTCTAAAAGATCCAAAGCGTCCTGGTGGTTCATTTATCTTCGCCGGTCCATCCGGTGTTGGTAAAACCGAACTTTCCCGCACCCTCGCACAGTTCCTATTTGGTGATGAGGATGCGTTGATCCAACTAGATATGTCGGAGTACTCCGAGAAGCACACCGCTTCACGTCTCTTTGGTGCACCTCCCGGTTATGTTGGCTACGACGAGGGCGGACAGCTGACGGAAAAGGTACGTCGCAGACCATTCTCTGTTGTTCTTTTCGACGAGATCGAAAAAGCTCACCCAGATATTTTCAACTCACTTCTACAAGTACTTGAAGAGGGTCGCCTAACCGATGCTCAAGGTCGTCAGGTTGATTTCAAGAACACAGTAATCATCATGACCACCAACCTTGGCACCCGCGATATTTCTAAATCACTTTCACTTGGATTTACCAATGTCAATGATGCACTTGGCAATTACGAGCGGATGAAGAACAAGGTTCAGGATGAGTTGAAACAACACTTCCGCCCTGAGTTCTTAAACCGTATCGATGATGTTGTGGTCTTCCACCAGCTATCTGAAAATGAAATTATTCAGATTGTTGATCTAATGATTGCAAACCTCGAAACTCGCTTGAAGGAGAAAGATATGGGAATCGAGCTAACCGCAAAGGCTAAGTCAGTACTTGCCGCTCGTGGTTATGACCCAGTACTTGGTGCTCGCCCACTTCGTCGCACAATTCAAAGAGAGATCGAGGATGTGCTTTCAGAGAAGATTCTCTTTGGTGAGGTTAAGAGCGGTCAGATTATTCTGATTGATATTGAAGGTGAAGAAGGCAAAGAAAGCTTCACATTCAAAGGTATGGCCCGCGAAACTCTTCCGGACACTCCAGAGGATCTCGCCGAAGCACCTACCGCTTAACTAAAGCTGAATTACCTTTGAGCCCACGATTAAATCGTGAACTGTTCTGCGATCTTGGCGGAATACAAAAAGGCTATCAATCACAAAGGTAACTCCACTGGTCGCACCTGATGCGATGTTTCCGGCTGCACCTTTAACTGCAAACTCGCGCAGCGCCATTCGAGACCAGCTAAATACCTCACCAGTATTTGCATCAACCACAACCTGCTTCAAGATGCGCTTGGCAGGTGTTTGACCTGTCTTCCAGGTGTAGAGATTCCAGATCGCCCAACCAACAAACAAGGTAACTACCATCAAAGCAAAGTCCAACAAGAAAGAACCTAGGCGAGCCTGCGCAGAGGCGATTTGTTGCGGTTGGATATCAATAATCTCTGGTGATTCGTTCGTCATGGTCAGAACTATACCGAGATTGCATTCCTAATATTAGCCTGGAGTAAAACAGCGAAAAGTTATGTTCTCACTTCGGGACATCCCAAATCCCATAATAAGCAACTTTTCAACCCATCTTTCATCGCGTACGCCACCGTCTACATACCAATCTGACTCAGCAATTCCACTAGTGGATTTGGCTCCTTGACCGTTACGTATGTTGTAATCAGCGCCGCCTTTCAAAATCAAAAACCTGGTGCGCCCATCGCTCTGTTCGCTATCCGTCAAATTCCAATAATGCGGCATCTTTCTTTGCATCTGGTCGAAATTTAATTGCCATTCCCATTCGGTGGGAATTTCAGTTCCACTCCAATGCGCAAAAGCGCGAGCGTCATCAAGGTTTACATATGTTACTGGGAGATCATTTTGCTCAGATGAGGGAGAACCATTGATCCAATGCGCAAGAAATCTATGCGAGCTTTTTGGAATGTAGTTAGTGGCTTGAATGAATTTAAAAAAATCACGGTTTGAAACTTCGTATTTGTCTAAAATACCTTTTCGTGCCGGTGCATTGACTTTTTCGGTGAAGATTTGGTGATAGCGGGGTGGTAATGGTTTCCACGCGTCGATAAATGCAGTTTCAGCATAAAGACTGCATTCCCGATTGCGGTATGTAATTTCGAATTCTTGCACATCGCCAGCTAAAGACTTAGTCCTTTGGTTCCGACGATGAGGAAACTCGTTAGATTTTTCATGATACGTAAATTTGGTCAAATGAGTTTGAGTTGCCGACTTGGAAATTGCAGCAACACCCTGAGCTGGAACTAATCCAACAAGACCAAATGCAATTTCACCGACATAATCTTCATTGCTTTTATTAATAATTGTATATAAAGCATTTTCATCATTACTGAATTTTGAAGCAAAAAGTCCAGCGGCTTCGGCATCATCTGCCAACTTGGTCAAAGGCTCCCATTCGCCAGTTGTGATGAGTGCATGATTTTCACGCAGAACGTTGACCATCTCGCGCCACATATTTACTTGCTGTCGATCCCAACCTACCCAGGAGCCAAAAACAACCTCCCAAATCAACATGCCTGCCCCATTTAGCCAAGCAATTTGCATCTCCTCGCGATGCGAGCGATTCCAGCGTCTAGTCTGATGCAACATATGCCGACGCTCAAACCATTTGGCACGAATTACTCCAGGTATCGAGCTATCAGCAAACCATTGCGCCCAGGACATTACATGGTCGCAAATTCTCTCTTGTGGTACTCGAGATTCCCCACCAATTAATAGATCTGGCTTTACTTCAATAATCGGTGCCATAAAATTCGGATCAGCCGATTTCATTGTGTCTAGAAATAGGCCATCAAACCCAAATTTCAAGATTAAGTTTGCGATTTCAATCTGGTCTTCATTTGGCCCTCGTGACGTCCACCTATCCCAAGGATTGTAATTAAGGTGGACTTTGATCCCGGCTCGTTGTAAATCATAGATTAAAGAACCTAAGCCGGGGATTTGGTTGTAATAATCAAATTGATTTCTCGAGTCTATCCCTATAACTGGGTAGGCATGCCACAAAATAATGTGGTCAAAACCACCAAACCGTTTTGCATCTTCAATCAATCGTTCGGGAGTAAAAACTTGTTTTTTGAAATCAAAAAGCAATTCATCCCACAGCCAAATTACGGCTGCGTTGTAATGAGTTTGATTTGCAAAAGTTCTATTAAGATAAGCTTTATCATCGCAATTGAGAGTTTGTTTAGCATTGATTCGCCATAGGTTTAATTTATTTCTCCACTCATCTCTTTCATCTAAAGATGTGGGTCCAGAAAAAATTTTTGCTTCATCATCTCCTACCGGTGATGGAAGATCTACGTCACGTGGTTCTTTAGAATTTATAATCAAAGTGGTCATCCAGATCTTTGTTTTTGGACGCGATGAAAAAACTTATTAGTTTGAAGAGTTTATTTTTTTTATTAAGCAAATAATTTATGTGGCGCTATTGACTCCTCTGAAAAGTTGTAGATACTAAATGCAAGAAAACTGTAATCGATTACAGTTTGGATGTAAAGGATGGTTGCTGTGGCGCAGAAACCCACGATTGGCCTGGTGGCTAAGCGTGCTGGGGTGTCGGTGGCCTCGGTTTCCCGCGTAATCAACGGAACTTTGGCCCGGCCAGCTACTGAAAAACGGGTTCGGGCGGCCATTGAGGAGCTTGGTTATCAGCCCAACTCAGCGGCCCGTGCGCTCAAGGTGCAGCAATCCGAACAGATCTGCCTCTCCTTTGCCGACGTAGGCAATCCTGCTTATCTCGCACTTACCCGTGGCATTAGCCGAGTGCTTCGCGATTCGAAGTACCGCATGATTCTTTCTTCCTCAGTTAGCAATGAAGAGGAAATTTCAAACCACCTTCAAAGTTTGGGTCGTGGATTCGCAGATGGCTTAATCATCTCGCCAATCGTTACCAATAATGCAATTGCACAGCTGATTAAGGATTTAAGAATTCCTACGGTTTTGATTGGAACTTTGCCAGCGGGATTAAATGTTGACAACGTTTATATTGATTCTGCCAAAGGCGTGGAATTAGCTGTGGAGCATTTGAAAAATCAAGGTAAAAAGAAAATTGCTCTTGTAAATGGCCCAGTAGCTACCAACCCTGGTAAGAAGCGTTACAAGGGATTTATTTCAGCAATGGAAAAACACAAACTTAAGTTTTCTGATGAGGCAATATTTTTTGTTTCTGACTTCACATCAGAGGCGGCAATTAGAGAGCTAGAGAACAAACCAGAAATCAAAAAATTCGACGCTGTTATTTGCGCTAATGATTTGATTGCTGCTGGATTGATTCGTTTGCTTCTAGATGCAGGAGTAAAAGTTGGTCAAGATGTTGCAGTTGTTGGAATGGACAACACCGAACTAGGTCGCATTATTTATCCTTCATTGACCAGCGTTGATCTTTTGGCGGAAAAACGTGGTGAGCTCGCTGCTGAATTGCTTTTAGAGCGGATGAAAAATCCCAATTCTGCCCCGCGAAAAATAGAGGTTAAGCCAAAAATTGTGATTCGTGATTCGAGTGGTAAGTCATGAGAAAAACAAAAGTGCGCAAGAAACAAAAGCTCTATAACCGCGGTGCGTGGGTTTTCGCGATTCCAGCCCTAATTCCGCTTGTACTTCTAAGCGTCGTTCCATTGGTTCAAGCGGTATGGACTGGTTTTACAGATCTCCAATCTGGCTTGAATTTCCAGCCTAAATTCATCGGTCTTGAGAACTTCCGCCGCTTGGCAGGCGATGTCTTCTTCTGGGATTCATTCCAAATTGGTGTCGTCTGGGCCATAGCAGTAACGACACTTTCACTAATTCTTGGATTTAGCTTGGCGTTGCTGCTCAATCAAAAGCTGCGCTTCCTTGGATTGATGCGTGTGCTTTCACTAGTTCCTTGGGCGATGCCACCGGTAATCGTCGCGATCATGTGGCAAATTCTTTTGAACCCTGCGATTGGACCAGTTGATTCACTGTTAAGAGTTTTCAAACTTCCTTTTGCTGACAAGTACCTATTGGGTGATTTCGGAACCGCATTCCCAACCGTGGTAGTAATTGGTGCCTGGGTTGGCATGCCAATCATTACGGTTTCAATCCTCGCTGCGTTGCAAGGAATTCCACAAGAGGTAATTGAGTCGGCAAAGATTGATGGCGCTAACGCCTGGAACCGATTCCGTTATGTAACTTTGCCGGCGGTTAGATCTATTACTACCGCACTGGTTGCACTAAACATTATTTGGAACTTTAACTCCTTTGGTTTGATATTTGTTTTGACCGCCGGTGGTCCGGGCGGTAAGACTTATCTACCAGCTCTATTTGTTTATAACGAATCATTTAAGTATGGCAATTTCGGTTATGCCGCAGCCATGGGAATTGTTATGACCATCTCCGTAATGTTGATGTTGGTTGTATATCTAAAGGCACGTTCTCGACAGGAGAACAAATAATGGCCAAACGTAAGAGATTCTCAATCTGGATAGCGCTGCAGTACTTTGCAGTCTTTATTTTTGTCATGTTCTTGGGTTTCCCATTTTTATGGATGTTTATTACCTCCTTTAAAACCCCAATTGAGTTACTGGAGTTAGATCAATCCATAATACCCGAGGGTTTTTATATTCAAAATTACATAGATATTCTGGAAAAGCGCGGTTTAATCCGATCCGCTGGAAACAGCGTAATCGTTGCCTTTGCCTCGACAATTTTGACGATGATTGTGGCTATTCCAGCTGGATATGCCATAGCCCGCTTGCGCTCCTTGTATGCCAATGCCGCTACGGGATGGATCTTGTTTAGTCAGGTATTTCCACTTTCACTTGTAATCATTCCGCTATTTCTTGCTGTCAGATCTCTAGGACTTTTGGACTCACTAGCTGGTCTCGTCTTAATTTACGTGGTTGCTAACATGCCATTTGCGCTCTGGATGTTGCGCGGATATGTCGCCAATATTCCGGTTGATCTTGAAGAGGCCGCTGCGATTGATGGCGCATCTATGTATCAGATTCTACGTAACATCGTGATCCCGCTATTAACACCAGGAATCGTTGCAACATCTTTATTTACATTGTTGAACTCCTGGAACGAGTTTTTCTTTGCATTGGTTTTGATTCAATCACCAGAAAAAGAAACTCTGCCGCTAACGCTGGCTAGATTTGTTGGATCTGAAGGACAGGTTTTACTCGGACCACTTGCGGCAGGAGCGTTCCTAGCCACGATTCCATCTCTTGTTGTATTTGGAATCATTCAAAGACGAATTTCCAGCGGATTGCTAGCCGGAGCAGTAAAGGGGTAGCAATACGTTGGAAATAAACCAAACTACTAGCGGAGGAAAAAAATGAACCCTCGTACGGTTACAAAGAATCGTAAACGTTTTTCGATTCTTTCCGTGTTCGCGCTTCTGGTATCACTACTAGGAGCGACATTGGCGGTCCCTGCAAAGGCAGCGCCAGTTGAACTGACTTATTGGTCATTTCACTATCTAAAAGCCACCACTCAAGCAACCGAGAAAATCGTTGCTGATTGGAACAAGGCAAATCCAGATGTTCAGGTAAAGCTTGTTTATGTTGATGTAAACAACTACTTGGACAAGCTGACCACTTCATTTGCAGGTGGAACAGCCCCAGATGTATTCACTAGCGAAGCGGCTTCAATCCTGTCTTACGCAAAGAGCGGATATTTAGCTGACCTGACCCGAGAAATGAAGAAATTGAAATCAGATCTTCCAAGCGGCCTCTGGAAAGTAAGCAGCTACGGTGGACGTCTATACGGCGTTCCAATGATGACTCAGACCTACACAGTCTTTGCCAACGTGGACAAATTTAAAAAAGCCGGCATTGCAATTCCAACAAAGTCATTGACTTGGGATGAGCTTCGTGAGCTAGGCAAGAAATTAACTACAAAAGATGAGTATGCGATGGGATGGGGACTCCGTTCTCCGGCTGCCACATTCATGATTATGGGTACAAACTTTGGTGGAACATTCTTCCGCGGTTTGACCTCAACCGGTGGTGCACAACTTCGTATTACCGACAAAGAAATCGAAGTTCCAGTTCGCGTACACCAGATGATTTATGAAGATAAGTCAATTGATCCAGCATCAATTCTACTGAGCGGTGGCGGAAATATCGCTCCATTTATTGCCGGTAAGTACTCAATGTTGGTTGGTGCAAGCTATGTTGCTTCAGATCTAGATGTTGCTGCAAAGGAAAAAGGTCTTAACTGGACTTCGCTTCCATTGCCAACTGGTTCTGTATCAAATCAACAGGGTGCAAATCCGCAAACACTTTCAGTGTCCGCCTCAAGCAAGTACAAGAAAGAGTCAGCTGCCTTCATCCGATACATGATGGGTGCAAATAACCTGACCTCACTTTCACTTGCTGAAGCGTTGATTCCTTCGACAAATTCTGCTGCAAAAGCCGCTTTGGCAATTAAGAAGGACAGCGCCGGATGGACTCAACTTCTAAATGACGCAAGCGCATTTACAGTTGCTCCATTCGTTCTTGTTCCTGCTTATCAGAAGTGGAAAGACACTGTTGCACAGCCAACCTGGCAGCAATGGGTCCAAGGAAAGATCTCTAAAGCTGAAATGATCAAACGTTTATCTGATGGTTGGAAAAACCTACGTTAAACAATGAAAACAGCTATAAGTCTTTTCTGAAATAACGAGGGGGTTGCACGGGATTGCTCTTCTAGCAGAGGAGAGCAATCCTGGTGCAGCTGGCCCGATGAATTTGCATTGTAAATCAATGAAATATGGCTCTGATATGGAAAGAGGAATTGAGATGACGGCGCTAGAAACAGGCGCAATTGGGGCTCTCACAGGTGCTGCAATTGGTGATGCACTTGGCGGAGCAACCGAGGGTTATTCGCCGGAACAGATTCAAAAGCGTCACAACGGTATGGTTGAGGGAATAGTTCCTCCATTTCATGCTGATTGGAAAAACGCGAGACCGGTTTCTCCTTTCCATAAAGGCGATGGTCACATCACAGATGACACATTGATGACTGAATCTTTAGTAAGTGTGTATGAAAATGTCGGTGACCATCTAGATGCATTCTCTTTTGCAAAGTACATAATCCCCGAATTGATCGAAAAGACCAGATGGATTCCTGAAATACATCAGGAAACTCTGCTTATCCATCGTGTCTTTCATGCTGAAAGATGGCTCGTTCTTAAGTTGCATCATGCACATGCTGACCCAAGAGAGGCCGGCGTTGGCAACATAGTTAACTGTGGCGCAACTATGTATATGTCTCCAGTCGGAATTGTTAACGCTGGAAACCCTGAAGGCGCATACAAAGAAGCCATAGAAATTGCAGGCGCGCATCAATCAAGTTACGGACGAGAGGCCGCAGGTGTATTTGCAGCCACTGTTGCACTTGCAATGAAACCTGGAGTTACTGTTGATGAGATATTGGAAGCAGCAATTGATTTAGCGCATGATGGAACTAAAACTGCCATTATTGCAGTAACAAATCTTGCTAAAGAGATTAAAGATTGGCGTAAATCATTTGCACCGTTACGGGCTGCAATTGCACCATTTGATTCAATGGCCGAGAGTTATCGCGAACCTGATCTAGATGCGCGCAAACCATCTCGATTAAATACGATTGAAGAGTTACCAATTGCGCTAGCTATGTTACGTATTACTAATGGGGATTTCCGTGAAGGTGTACTTGGAGCTATCAACTATGGCCGTGACTCTGACTCGATTGCCACGATGCTAGGAGCTATATCTGGCGCTATGAATAGCAGAAATGCGATTCCGGCCGAATGGGTAACAACAGTAGAACGGGAAAGCAAACGTGATTTCACAGCGCTCGGCATGCGAATGGCAAAGCTAGCCCGCGATATTGCTGAGAAGGACAACAAAAAAGACTTCATGATTCAAGAGGCACGCGCTGCGATATTTGCGACACCGCAATTAAAGAGCGTTAAATGACAACCTTACTTTCACGTGCTCAAGGTGCAATGTCAGGACTAGCAGCTGGTGATGCTCTTGGTAGACCGGTTGAAGGTATGTCTGCAGAAATGATTCGCAAAACTTATGGATCTGTTTCAGATTTCGTAAATATGACCCCAGGTGGCAGCGATGACACCGAGTATGCACTTTTAACCGCGAGCGCACTCTTAAAGTACGGTTTAAAAATTACCGCCGATGATTTCGCAGATTTTTGGTTAGAGAAAGTTTGTTCACAAACCGCTGCTTTTGCTGGTGCCGGATTTAGTGAAATGAATGCAATCGCCAATTTGCGCAAAGGCCTACGCCCACCTCAAAGTGGACAACATAATCATGCTTGGAGTGATGGACTTGCTATGCGGGTTGCTCCAATTGGTGTTGTCTCTGCAGGAGATTTTGAAGTTGCCAAGCGCATCACAATTGCAGATGGATTGGTAAGTCACTCAGGTGAAGGAATTCATTCCGGAGTCATCATCGCCGTTGCAATCTCAGCTGCGATGAAAGGGCTGAGCTCTGATGTGGTTTTTGATGAATCAATGAAAGCAATTCCACAAAACTCCTGGAGTTATCGTGCGATGCGTGATGTTAAACAAATCGTTAAAGCACACGGAGATTTGCCGGTTCATGAAATTGCGGATTTACTTTTGGATAAGGTCGCAGTAACCGATTACTTCTATGCCGATCTTGCGCCAGAAGCGGTTTCCCTTGCTATGGCCTCTGTTTTGTATGGCAGAGGTGACTTTGCCAGGACCCTACTTTTCGCAGTAAATCTAGGTCGTGATGCGGACACAATCGCAGCCATGGCAGGAGCAGTTGCTGGTGCACTCGCCGGATATGAAGCCATTCCTGATAATTGGAAAAAGGCGGTTATCAGCGTAGGTGGAACATGTTTGCAATTCGCCAAAGGTTTAAATCCATATGCCATCGCTGAAGAATTAGTGAACATCTAGGGGACATGATGCTTGAACTAAATAGCCGTATCGAAGGAACCGTATTTGGTCTCGCCTACGGCGAAGGCATCGCACTTCCATCCGCTGTTCATCGTTTGGGAATCTTGGCGCCAAAACGAATCGCGCGCATGAAAACCCTTGGTGAATTCGCTGATGAAAACAAGCAAACCACCAGACCATTTCCATACACCCATGCACAACCAGGGCCGATGCTTAATCCATCACCTGCAGATGACACTGAATGGTTTGCCTTTGTCGCAGATTATTTACTAAATGGCAAGAAAAGCTCAGATGTATGGCTAGAGCTTTCGCATCAAATAGATTCCATAAAAGCTAGAACCGGTACCAAGATCGCGCTAAAGAATTTATTTAACAGCCAAATTCCACCAGAAACTGGACATGATAACCCGCATTACTTTGATGATATTTCACTTGTGCGCGCTATTGCGATTGCGACCCTGCATTTTAAAGATAAAGCAAAACTAAATGAAGCGGTAATCACGGATATCTCAGTAACCCATAGTGAAGATGGACTGTACTGCGCAATCTCTATAGCGCAATTAACCGCCAGTATTTTGCGCGGCGAAAACAAAGCGGCAGCGATTGAAGATGCAGTGAATTCTTTGCCAAATGATTCCTGGTCTCAAGATCAGGTAGCTAAAGCACTTTCCATCGCAGGCAAAAACTCAAACACTTTAAGTCGTGCGATGGATTTAGAGCATGAATTTATTGAAAATATCTATGCCTACCCAGTTTCCGCCCCAGAAACCCTGGGTCTACTGCTGGCTCATTTTGCGGGCGCAGAAACCGCGGAAGATCTGCTCTTTTCCTCACTTCTTCATAAGCGCAAACTTGATTCATTGCCTGCCCTAGCTGGAGCGATTGCTGGAGCGCTTCATGGAACTAGTTGGATTCCAAATCAAAGCAAGAACGATGCAATTGCTCTTGATGGTGTCTGTATTCCAGCGCTAAAAGGAATCAAGCTGCGGGATTTAATAAATCGCATCAACAAATCTCACTGATATGTCAGCTCTGGCGGGTTTGCGTGTTGTTGATTGTGCAACGCTCTTCGCTGGACCAACCGCGTCCTTACTGTTGGGAGATTTTGGCGCCGAGGTAATAAAGATTGAGCATCCTGAAGCCGGTGATCCAGTCAGAAATCATGGTTACAAAAAAGATGATCAATCTTTATGGTGGATTTATCTTTCCCGCAACAAAAAAACTGTTGCCCTTAACCTAGGTAATCCCAAAGGTGCTGATGTTTTCAAGAAAATCATCGCGCAATCTGATGTACTCATAGAAAACTTTCGCCCCGGAACTTTAGAAAAGTGGGGACTTTCACCAGAAGAGCTTCATAAGATAAATCCAAAATTAATAATTGCGCGTGTAACTGGGTTTGGACAATCTGGTCCATACAGCAGCCGTCCTGGTTTTGGAACTCTTGCTGAAGCTATGAGTGGTTTTGCAGCACTGACTGGAACACCAGATGGACCACCAACACTTCCCGCCTTTGGTCTAGCCGATGCAATCGCTGGCATTACGACGGCGCAAGCAATTATGACCGCGTTGTTTGCCCTTAATAATCCAAAGTCTGAAAGCTATGGCCGTGGTCAAGTAATTGATACATCCTTACTTGAACCAATTATGGCCACACTTGGTCCACAATCATTGATCTTTGATCAATTAAACATAAAACAAAAACGCACCGGAAACCGCACAGAAAACAATGCGCCCAGAAATACCTACAAAACTCGAGATGGAAAATGGTTGGCAATCTCCACCTCTGCACCTTCAATTGCAGCGCGGGTTATGACTTTGGTGGGCCATCCAGAGGTTATTGATGAACCCTGGTTTAAAGAGGCGAGATCTAGGGTCGCACATGCTGATGAATTAGATGCTTATATAAATGAATGGATTTCAGTTCGAGACAGCGCTGAAGTTATTGCAGCCTTTACCGAAGCTGAAGCCGCTGTCGCACCGATCTATGACATCGAAGATTTATTCAAAGATCCACAGGTTCAAGCACGCGAAACCATCACAAAGGTAGAAGATCCGGTTCTAGGTGTAGTCGCGATGCAAAATGTCATCTACAAACTCTCAGGAACCCCAGGTGAAATAAAATTTACTGGCCGACCAAAAGGTGCTGATACCAAAGAGATTCTAGAAAGTATTGCTGGACTCTCGATTACTGAAATCGCCGAACTGCATCAAAAGAAAGTAATCTTTGACCCTCATGCGTAGCTATCTTTATGTACCAGCTGATAACCAGCGCTTTCTCGAAAAAGCTGAAAGCTCAAACGCCGATTCCATAATCCTTGATTTAGAGGACAGCGTAAAAGCTGATGCAAAAGCAGCCGCGGAAGACACATTGCGAAATTTTCTCAGCACGACAACCCGTAAGAACTTATTGCTGCGAGTTGAACCATCAAGAATTAATCAACAAGCAGATCTAATGAATCATACAAAGATCTCAAAAATATATTTGCCAAAAGCAAACTCTCGTACTGTCATTGAAGAACTAAACTCTAAGAACCAGGCAAATAAGCCAATTCACGCCCTGATTGAAAACGCGGCTGGATTAGAGAATATTTCCGAAATCGCTACCGCAAAAAATGTCACTAGTCTTGGTATCGGTGAAGCTGATTTCTTTTCAGAAATCTCAATGAGTAGTGAGGTTCATCCTGCGCTCAAAAACTTTGTTAGAAGCAAAGTCGTGATTGCTTCAAGTGCCCACAACCTTCAGCCACCAGTTGCACCGGTAAGCAGCAACTTCAAAGACTTAGAAGCTTTTGCTGCAGAAACAAAAGAGTTTTTATCCTTGGGGTATCGGGGAAGAGCCTGTATTCATCCCGCCCAAGTTGATATCGCAAATGAGATTTTTACTGCCGATTCAAAATTAGTTGCCAAAGCGCGGGACATCATCGCCTCCTTGGCAAACACCTCAGGCGGAGCCGCAACCGATTCTCAAGGCACCATGATTGACGCAGCACATTTGAAATGGGCGCAGCGCTATCTTGGAATTGTTGGAAAAGAATGAAAGCCAAAATCAAAAACGGATTCCCGCCCAAAGTGTGTCAACGCTGCGGGTTGGAGTTTGAATGGCGCAAAAAATGGGCCCGGGATTGGGAAAAGGTTAAATACTGCTCTGAACGTTGTAAGCGCGGCTAATTAACTTAGAGTGCGGCCGCGATCAAACTGCTCGGGCCAATGAATCTTTACACCTAATTCTTCTGCTGCATTTAACGCCCAACGTGGATTTCTAATCATCGCGCGGGCTAAGAAAACTGCATCAGCTTTGCCTAAAGTAATTATTTCCTCAGCTTGTTTTGCTTCAGTAATCAACCCAACCGCAGAAACCGGTATACCAACCGCTTCCTTTATCGCAGTTGCGAATGGAACTTGAAAACCTGGGACCGCCTTAATCGGCGCATTATGCAGATTTCCACCACTGGAAACATCTACTAAATCAACACCTAAATCTTTGAGCAATCGTGACAACTCAATGGATTCCTCAATACTCCAACCCTCAGGCACCCAATCACTTGCACTAATGCGCACAAATAAAGGCACCGAATCACTCAAAGCTGCTCGCACTGCACGTACCGTCTCAATCAAGAACCGCACTCGATTCTCAAAAGATCCACCATATTCATCGGTGCGCTTATTACTTAGCGGCGAATAAAACTGGT
>JACCDW011523681.1_pt1 | contig 13575 bp, 12 predicted proteins | sample 7449781 | NCBI WGS metagenome assembly JACCDW01 (sample SAMN15323449, study PRJNA562643) | freshwater metagenome | isolation source: river surface water | place: USA:Blue River Watershed | collected 2017-08-18 | reverse complement strand
GGAGGTAAAGAGGTATTCGTTTGACATGCAAGCTCCCTGATGAAGAAAAGTTGACACAGTGTCGCGGTCAACCCAGTGAGCCTGCGACGCTTTAGCGAAATTTGTAGACCGCCTCGCAAGTTGTCTATTAACTCGGCGGTGTTTGATGCTATTTTACGCAACTTGCCTAATTTCAGCAAAATCATTCGCGTTTTTTCTCTGATGCCGCTTCGTTCGTTTCAATTTTTGTCAGCGTTTACCGCATCGTTCATCAAGCCGGCCCGGGTTGCAGCATGCGACTAATGCTCGCCCTGATGTGGCTGCTGCACTGGCTGCCTCTACCGGTGCTCGGACGCCTCGGCGTTGCGCTCGGCAATGTGCTGTTCGTACTGATGCGCAGCCGCCGGCACATCACACTGACTAATCTCGCGCTCTGTCTGCCTGAATTGCCCGAGCAAGAGCGGCATCGAATCGCACGCGCACATTTTCAGGCTTATGCACGCAGCGTGCTGGAGCGCGGCGTATTGTGGTGGGCCTCCGAGCAGCGGTTACGGCGCCTGATCGAACTTGAGCCGTCCGTGCCGACTGCGCTCGCTTCCGATCGTCCGGTTATTTTTCTGTGTCCGCATTTCGTATGCCTCGAGGTGGCTGGCGTTGCGATCTCGATGGATGGACCCCTGTGCTCGATCTATACGCGACAGCGCAATCGGGTATTTGACGAGGCCTTGCGGAAGGGGCGCGTGCGTTTTGCGACGGCCGAAGAAGCTGAGCGCTTCCTGATCTCACGCGGTGACGGCATCAAGCCCATCATCCGCGCGATGCGCTCGGGCCGGCCTTTCCTGATGCTGCCGGACATGGATTTCGGCAGGAAGGAATCCATCTTCGTGCCCTTCTTCGGTGTCCCGGCCGCCACGCTGACAGCGCCGGCCCGTCTTGCAGCGACCACCGGCGGTCAGGTGATTCCGGTCACCACCTCGTTCAGGCCAAACTATCGAGGCTGGAAGGTGCGCTTTCACCCGGCCTGGGAAGATTATCCCGGCGAGGATATTGAGTCAGCAACGGTGCGCATGAATGCGTTCATTGAAGACTGCATTCGCGAAGTGCCGGCTGAGTACTTCTGGTCCCACAAGCGTTTCAAGACCCGACCGCCTGGCTTGCCGTCCGTGTACGATAAGGACTGATTTTTAGGGCTGCCTTCCATGAAACTGAAGTTCACCAAGATGCACGGCGCAGGTAATGACTTCGTCGTGATCGACGCGATTAACCAGTCCGTCAATTTCACCGCTGAGCAGTGGCGGCAAATCGCCGACCGGCGCTTTGGCATCGGCGCTGATCAGATACTGATCGTCGAACGTCCTTCGCAGCCGGGTGTCGATTTCCGCTATCGCATCTTCAATGCCGATGGCGGCGAGGTCGAGCAGTGCGGAAACGGTGCGCGCGCATTTGTAAAGTTCGTGGTCGACAAAGGGCTGACCGAAGAGCGCGAGATCCGCGTCGAGACAATGTCGGGCGTGATCCGACCACGCCTCGAAGATGATGGCCGCATCACGGTTGACATGGGCGCGCCCGTATTTGATTTGCCGCGCGTGCCTTTTGATGCTTCAGGCTTGCAGGGTCGCCCTCAAGGCACGACGACACTGTGGCCTGTCGAGGTCCATGGCAAGTTGTGTGACTTCGCGGTCCTGTCCATGGGTAATCCGCATGCAGTGCAACTGGTGGAGGATGTTGATGCCGCGCCGGTGGCGGAAGACGGTCCGGCGATCGAGCACCATCCGCGCTTTCCGCGTCGGGTCAATGCGGGCTTTCTGCAAATTATGAACCGGCATCAGGTCAAGCTGCGTGTATTTGAGCGCGGTGCCGGTGAGACGCTGGCCTGCGGCACCGGGGCCTGCGCGGCCGTGGTGGCCGGTATTGCTCTCGGATTACTCGACTCACCGGTGTCGGTCACCACGCGCGGCGGCGAGTTATCCATTGCGTGGAACGGTGGCGATTCGGCCGTCATGCTGACCGGCCCGGCTGTCAACGTGTTCGACGGCAGCATTGAGATCTGATCAAATGCGCCGGGCGATCGATGGGCGACGCTGTGCGATCAAACTCCTGAATCGATATAAGCGTTGCCGGTAATTACCTTCCGGGCCAAGCTCGCCCTGCAGGTCGACCACATCAAAGACACGCGTGGCGCGGTCAATGGCCTGGCGCTTGTCTCCGGTCTTGATCTGGATCAGTCTGCGACGACTGCGAGGATGTGACTCGCGGATGTCGACCTCAAGACAATGGCCATGATCGGCCGTTTCGACGTCAATCAGCAGGGCCTCCGCACGGGTGAGTCCGAACCAGTAGGCGAGCTCTATCCGTGCGGCGAGGAAGGGATACTGACTGCTCACTTCACGATTGAATGACGCGCGCGCGGCGGCCGCCCACTCGGGCTTGCGCACCGGCGGTGAGATCTTGTCCAGCCAGTTCATTGCTTCGGTATCGCCCTGACTGGCTGCCTTTTGCAGCCAGTAAACTGCAGCGACATCGCCCCCCGGTTCGAGCCGGCGCGAGCGCCATGCCACCAATCCCAGTTCCACTTGAGCACGCTGGTGTCCGGCAGCGGCGGCCATCTCAAGATAGCGTCGCGATTCGGTGATGCTTCGCCGGGAAAACTCCGGCTTGAGATAGATGCGCGAGATGGCGAACCATGCGGCCGACAGGCCCTGCTCCGCCGCCTGCGATAACCAGCGTATCGCCTTCTTGTAATGTGCAACACCGGGGATGTGTTTGAGCCGCCGGCCATCCTCGTCCATACGCGCAATCCACAGGCCAAACGTCAGCTGCGCTTCCGCATCGCCGCCGTCACCGGCGATTTTCAGGTAACGCTCGATCAGACGAGCGTTCGGTTCGCTGCTGCGAATCAGCGCCTTCGCGCAACGCGTGAACAAACTCAATTGGCGTTGACCCAGCACGCGCCGTTGAGCAGCCGGACTATGGTGCCTGCGATCGATCTCTTGCGCCATTGGCAGTGCCCACAGCATGAAGCGCTCGATCTCACCCTGCTGCCATGCGTAATCGGCGAGCGCACACTGGGCTTCAGTAATGCCACCCCTCGCTGCTTTCGACGCCCAGTCGAGGATTTGATCGCGACGGCTTGAGAGCGGCGGCGACGCGTCCTGTTGGCGGGTTGATGCCAGCAATTCGTGCATGCCGAGCTGCTGTGCGTACAGCCACTGCGCGTCAGCGATACCGGCTTCAGCCGCGGCCTGCAGCGCGCGCATCGATTTCTGCCGCAGTGACGGTTCGGCGCGCGACCAGCCCGAGAAGACCAGCATCGCAAACACCAGACCGGCGCGCGCAGACTTATGTTCGAACGCCCGCTCGTACCACAGTGCGATGCGCAACACATCACCGGCTTGCGCGGCAACGGCGAACGGTACCTGCTCGCCGATCAGCATCCAGGCTTCCTGCTGGTTCTGTTCAGCGGCCTTTTCCAGCCAGTGCAGGGCGGTCGCATAGCTTTGCGGCAGGCTGATGCTGCCTTTCAGATAGCGCTTGCCGAGCGCGAGCTGCGCCTGCGCATTACCGGAGCGCGCAGATCGAATGATCAGAAGTTCTTCACGGTTGGCCATCGGTCAGAGGTAAGGCCGCAAGTATTATCAAATCGAAAACATGCGAACTCTGCGGCCAGACTCAGGTGGCGTCAACGCAAGTGAGTGTTATTAAAACAACAGTGTTTGTAAAAGCCCAACACACCCGCCAAAACTGGCTGTTTCCGGGCGCCGATCTTCAAATCGTTTTCACTTCAACAATTAACTTTCGGCACATCCGACTCGCACGGATCGCTCGAAAACTTTTAATTGGGGATGACGATGAAGAAGTTGCATTTCGCGCTGGCATTGACTGGCGCTTTGACCGGTGTTGCGCACGCGCAATCGGCTGTCGAGATTTACGGTATTGCAGATATGGCCTTCGTCCGGGAAACCGGCGATGTCGGCAGCTCTGACGCCGTTGGCAATAAGATGGTTAGCGGCGCGCAGTCCGGTACCCGACTCGGCTTTAAAGGCACGGAAGATTTGGGTAATGGCATGAAGGCCCTGTTCGTACTCGAAACCGGCATCGCCGCCGACAAGGGTGGATTCAACCAGGGTGCCGGCTTTGCACGTCAGAGCTTCATTGGCCTGCAGAGCGAACCCGGCACCCTGACGCTTGGACGCCAGTACACGCCTTACTTCCTGACGCTGTCTGGCATCGCAGATCCGTTTGCGGCCGGCATGGCAGGCGCAGCGCAAAACCTGATGTCGTCGTCCGGCATCCGGATGAATAACACCATCAAATATGCATCACCACTGATTAACAATTTCAGCGGCGAGATAGCGTACGGATTTTCTGAGCCGGGTGGTAGCGAAAGCACTCGCCAGATCAGCGCCAATATCAACTACAAAATGCAACCGCTGAATGTCGGTTTGGCTTACAACCGTACGAACAACGCGGCCAACACGGACAAAACCGAGAACATTCTTCTGGCAGCCAACTGGGATTTCGGTGTCGCCAAGGTCTTTGCCGCGTTTGCGAAAAATGAAGGTCTGACCAATCTCGACAGCAACGATATTCTGATCGGCGCTACCGTTCCGTTCGGCGCGCACACCTTTATCGCCTCCTACATCAACAAGAATGGACGTCATGCCGCGTCGAGTGCCAGCGCTGAGATGTTCGCACTGGGCTACACGTACAAGCTGTCGAAGCGAACCAATCTGTATGCCGCTTATGGCTACATCAACAACGACGGTTCGACCTACACCGTCGGCAACAACTCCGAACCCGGTAGCGGTAACAAGGGATTGAACCTCGGTATCCGCCACTTGTTCTGATAGATCACGAGCCCGCCGGCTCGGCAAGGATTCGGCGCCTGTCCACGCATCACGGACAAGTGTCGGATAGGCTGGATTCAGCCTGCAGAGTCTTCTGCGAATTTAATCTCCTCTCTTTTCGGCACCTGCGGGTGCCGATTTTTTTTGCCTGCAGAACTTTCCGTAAGCCACAGCCAAGCGGTTAAAATCGCGCTCATCCGAATTCCCCCCCAATCCGGGTTGCCATCGACCCGCCACCGGAAACGACAGACTTTATGACTCAGCTTCCCGACGCAAACGCGGTTGCCCTTTTCCTGCAGGAGTATCCGGATTTTTTTGAACACAATCCGGACCTGATCGCCGGACTGAGGCTGACTACCGCGCTCGGCGGGCGGACAGTCTCGTTGCAAGAGCGTCAGGTCGAAGTGCTGCGTGACAAAATCCGGCAGCTGGAACTGAAGCTGGCTTCATTGACGCGCAATGCCGGCAGCAATGACGTGATCATGAGCAATTTCCACGAATGGATCCTGCGACTGCTGTCTCAGGATACCGGCGCCGATATCGCTGTGCCGCTGCTGCAGTCGCTGAAAGAATGTTTCGACGTTCCTGAAGCGACGCTGCGGCTGTGGGATGTGAAAAGCGACTACGCTGACGAATGGTTCAACCTGGATGACATCGATGTGCGCTTGTTTGCTGACAAGCAGCCAACGCCTGTCTGCGGCCCGGCGGCCGGGCAGCCCGGCATACTATGGCTGGATGACGCAGCATCGATGCAATCAGTCGCGCTGGTCCCGTTGCGCAAACCGGGACGTCAGCACAGCTTTGGTCTGATGGTGCTCGGCTCACCGGATCCGCAGCGTTTCGCTGCCGAACTGGCGACTGATTTCCTTGCGCGCATCGGCGAAACCGCCAGCGCGCGACTACAGCAGCTGTTAGCCTGACACGGCTTGCATGACCGGCGCACCCCGCGACATCGCCGGCTACCTGCAGTATCTGCAGACGCAGCGCAAACTGTCTGCCCATACCCTGGACAGTTATCAGCGTGATCTTGCTCAGTTGGTGACGATGGCAGAACAGCGCCCGGGACCGGCCGCGCTGACGAGCCTGAGTCAGTTCGACATCCGTCGTTTTGCCAGCCAGCTGCATGCGCGCGGTATGTCGCCCAGCTCGATCGCGCGCAAGCTGTCTGCGTGGCGCGGATTTTTCAGTTGGCTGGCGATGCACCAGACTCTGGCCGCCAATCCGGTCGATGGCGTGAAAGCGCCGAAACGCCCGAAATCGCTGCCGAAAGCACTGGGTGTCGATGACGCGGTGAAGCTGGTATCGACCCCGGTCCATGGCGACGATGAGCAACACGCGCAGTCGCTTTGCAGCAAGGCCATGTTCGAGCTGCTGTACTCCAGCGGGCTGCGGGTGTCGGAGCTCACCTGCCTAGATGTGCGCTACGCACAGGAGCAGAGTTACCAATCGCTGGGCTGGATCGATCTCGATGCGGCGGAACTCACCGTCACCGGTAAAGGCGGCAAGCGCCGCAGCGTGCCGGTCGGTGCGGCGGCGATGCAATCGCTGCGTGAGTGGCTGGACATTCGCGGCAGCGTCGTGCGCGAAGTGCCGACAGACGACGCGCAGGCGCTGTTCCTGTCGGCGCGCGGGCACCGGATATCGCCGCGCGAGGTGCAGAAACGTATCAAGGCGCATGCGCAGGCTATCGGCATCCCGGCGGATGTTCATCCGCATGTGCTGCGGCATTCATTCGCATCGCACGTGCTGCAATCCTCCGGCGATTTGCGCGCGGTGCAGGAAATGCTCGGCCATGCGTCCATATCGTCGACACAGGTCTATACTTCGCTCGATTTCCAGCGTCTTGCGCAGGTTTATGACGCCGCGCACCCGCGCGCCAAAAAGCAGGGCGGCTGAAAACGGCGGCTACACGAAGTTTTTCCTTTTCACCCTCACGTTCAGTGACGTATCGCCATGGCTCTTATTCCCGCCACCATTCTCACCGGCTTTCTCGGCGCCGGTAAAACCACGCTGCTCAACCGCATTCTGCGCGAGCCACATGGAATGAAAATCGCCGTGATCGAAAACGAATTCGGTGAAGAGAACATCGATAACGAGATTCTGGTCCAGGACAGTCATGAGCAGATCATCGAGATGAGCAATGGCTGCATCTGCTGCACCGTGCGCGGCGATCTGATCGCCGCGCTTGGTCAGCTCGCGCAGAAGCAGCGCGATGGCACACTGCAGTTTGATCGTGTGGTGATCGAAACCACCGGCGTCGCGAATCCCGGACCGGTGGCGCAGACCTTCTTCATGGATGAAGAGGTCGCTACCTCCTACCTGCTGGATGGCGTGATTACAGTAATTGATGCGAGCAACGCCATTCAGCAGCTCGACCGCTTTGAGGAAGCGCAGCGCCAGGTCGGTTTCGCCGACCGCATGCTGCTGTCAAAGGCAGACCTGGTCACGCCGGAGCAGGTCGCCGCGCTGGAAACCCGACTGAAGCGAATCAATCCGCGCGCGCCCATCATGCGCTCGGACTTCGGCAAAGCGCCGATTGCGGAAATTCTTGATATCCGCGGCTTCAACCTGAACGAAAAGCTCGATATCGATCCGGATTTTCTGAAAGCAGAAGAACATCATCACGATCATGAATGCGACGATCATTGCAGCCATGATCATGCGCATCATGACCACGACCACGCCCACGGGCACGCGCATGGCAGCCACACCGACGACATCGCAGCCTTCGTGTTCCGCAGCGATCGGCCATTCGAGCCGGCCAAGCTGGAAGAATTCGTCGCCGGACTGGTGCAGGCCTTCGGGCCGCGCATGCTGCGCTACAAGGGCGTACTGTGGCTGAAGGGCGCCACGCGCAAGGTGATCTTCCAGGGGGTTCATCAGACGATGGGCAGCGATCTTGGCGGCCCGTGGGCTGACGGCGAAACACGCGGCAGCAAGATCGTCTTCATCGGGCAAAACTTGCCGAAAAATGTTTTCGTCGAAGGACTGGCGCAATGTCTTGCGTGAACGCTGGTATAAGTTTGAAAACCTTTTGCGCGCTCGGAGCGCATTCCCCTTGCGAAACAAATTAAAAATCATGCAAAGCTTGTTGTGCGAGGGGACAATGCGATTACAATAGCCGCCGGTTTCACCCAGGCCCCGGAGACACGGACAAAGTTAGCGCCTGTTGCGAAAATTTTGTCCGCGCCACCTGCGCCCGGAACCACGACCCTGATGAGCTGTGCGGCAGCAATGCCAATGCAAGTTCCGCGGGTAGAATTCACCGATTCGTAGTGACGAAAGCAAGCGACGTGGCAACCAACTCCAAGACTTCGAAACAGATCGACGGCGCCCAGCTCACCGAGGAGCAAATCCTCAAGATGGATGAGAAGGACTACATGAATCCCACGCAGCTCGCGTTCTTCAAGGCGCGTCTGCAACAACTCGAGCGGGACTTGCTGAAGAACGCCGATGAAACCACCGAGCACCTGCGCGAAACCGTGCTGGTCCCGGACCCGGCAGACCGCGCGACGATTGAAGAAGAGCACGCGCTGGAATTGCGCACCCGTGACCGCGAGCGCAAGCTGCTGAAGAAAGTCCAGCAGTCGATACATTCGATCGACAACGGCGACTATGGCTGGTGCGAAGAGACCGGCGAGCCAATCGGCATTCCGCGTCTGCTCGCGCGCCCGACCGCGACCCTGTCGCTCGAAGCGCAGCAACGGCGCGAACTGAAGCAAAAACTCTACGGCGACTGACGCGCCCGCAGCACGACCCTTCCTCAGCCCCGCCACTTGGCGGGGCTTGGTTTTTTGGGCTACCATCCGGCGACTGATCGATTCCGATGCCCCACTCTCACGGATGACTCCGCACACTGCGCGCCCACACCGCCGCATCGCCGCCCTCGGCGTCTTGCTGGCCATCAGCCTGCTGTTCACGCAGTGGCTGGGCTACGCGCACGCGATCGCCCATGCAGGCGCACAGCCGGAGCTGCAAAGTGCCGCGCAAACTCCGGCCGATAGCTTCGATCATGCAAAAACAGCCGGCGCCTGCGCCGCGCTGGATGCGCTGGCGCTCGGCGCCGGTCTGCAATCCGCCGCATTACCGCCGCTGCCGGCCATGGCTGCCGACGCGCCGGTCGTGCTGCCACCGCGCGCCGGCTGGCATCGCCTCTTCACCGCTCACTTCAGCTCCCGCGCTCCGCCACTGAACGCCTGACCCCTGCCAGGGACCGTGGCCACGATGATCGTGGCCACGCCTCGCGTTCATTGTTTGTGGAGATTCAGATGGCTTTCCCGAAGTCAGGACTCGCGCGCGCCGCGCTGTGCGCGCTATGCGGCACCCCGGTCGCATCGACTGCGCAGCAGCTGCCCGGCACACTGGCCCGGGTGGTCGTGACCGCCGATCCTTTCGCATCCAAGGAAAACGCCGCCATCATCGCGCCCGCGCGCGTGCTGTCCGGCGATGCGCTGCGCGATAAGCTCGGTGGCTCGCTCGGTGACACGCTGTCGGGCGAGCCCGGCGTCAATGCGTCGGCGTTCAGTGCCGGTGCATCGCGGCCGGTGATCCGCGGCCTTGAAGGGCCGCGCGTGAAAATTCTGCAGAACGGCATGGGCAGCGGCGACCTGTCCGCGATTTCCAATGATCACGCGGTCAGCACGGGCTTGCTGAGCGCGCAGCAGATCGAGATACTGCGCGGACCCGCCACGCTGCTGTATGGCTCGGGAGCCATCGGCGGCGCAATCAATATCGTCAACGGACGCATTCCGACTCAGCTCGAACGCCATGCCACAGGGGAAGCCGAGCTGCGGGCCGGCAGCGTCGACAGCAGCCACGCGCTCGCATTCAGCGCCGATCGCTCGGCAGGCAATATCGGATTGCATGTTGATGGCAGCAGCCTGCGCGCGGGGGACTATCGCATTCCGGTCGACAGCGGACGCCTGTCCTATTCCGGTAACCGCGACGACAACCTCGGTATCGGCACCACCCTGTTCCAGTCCTGGGGCTATGTCGGCGCATCGTTATCGCAGACCGACAAGTTGTACGGCATTCATGGTCGTGATGAGAATGCGCGCATCGATCTGGCGCAAACGCGCTTCGATGCCGACAGTCTGATCCGCTCGCCGCTGGCGGGCTTCGACACGCTGCGTATCAAACTCGGTCTTAACGATTATCAGCACACCGAACTCGAGGGTGGCAGCGATCCTCATGTGAAGTTCTCGAACCGATCGATGGAGTCGCGCTGGGAGCTGAGTCACCTGCCGCTCGGTGGCTGGCGCGGCAAACTCGGCCTGCAGACCGATCTGTCGACCGTGCAGGCGCTGAATGTCGCGGATCCGACGGTCGACCCCACCGTACCGCGCACCCGCTCAACATCGACGGCGCTGTTTGTCGTCGAGGAAACCGACATCGGCAGCGTGCGCATGAATGCCGGCGCACGCGTCGAGCAGGTCGGCCGTCGTCCGCTCTCACAAACCAGCCGCGACTTCACGCTGGCTTCCACATCGGTGGGTGCGCTGTGGACCTATACGCCGGGCTACGCGCTTGGCCTCACGGCGTCGCTCGCGCAGCGTGCACCGACGGCGGAAGAGTTGTATTCGGGCGGCATTCATCATCCGACCGAAACCTACGATATCGGCTCCGCCACACTGCGCAAGGAAACCTCGCAAAACCTCGATCTGTCATGGCAAAAGACGGAAGACAGGCTGCGCTGGCGGGCAAACCTTTTCCAAAATAAGGTCGGCAACTTCATCTACGGACGGATCGTCGGCTGCGTGGATGAAGATTTCAATACAGTTACCTGCGACACAAACGGTGCACTGCGTGAACGCAACTTCAGCCAATCCGATGCAACGCTGCGCGGCTATGAAGTCGACATCAGCTACAGGCTGTATGAGCATGGCTGGTACGGGCGCGCATTCGCCGACAGCTCGCGCGGCACGCTGGATCAGCTCGGTAATCTGCCGCTGCAGCCGGCTAATCGCATCGGCCTCACCGTCGGCTATCAGGACGAGCACTGGCGCTCGTCGCTGTCCGTGCTGGATGTCAGTGCGCAACACCGTATCGCCAGCGCGACCATCTCTGATGAGACCGTCACCCGCGGCTATCTGCGTGTCGATGCCAGTCTGTCTTACCTGCAAAAGGCCGGTACCACCGACCTGACCTGGTTCCTGCTGGCGCGCAATCTGTTGAACGAGGAAATCCGGCTGTCGACCTCGCTGCTGAAAGACTATGTGCCTCAACCGGGGCGCAACCTGATCATCGGTGTCCGTGCTCGTTTTTAACAAGTTTTCACGCTCGCTGTTGGGCCGATGCGACGTCTGTGCCCGTGATACACAGCGTATCGGACCGCTTCAGCAGAAAATTCGGTGTACATCCACACCGGTTCCGCGCAGCAGCCTTACGCTGGCGGGCATCCTCATGCAGTGCGCATCCCGTGAAATTCTTCGATCTGTTTGGTAAAGCTTCTCCGCAGCATCTGAAGCACGTCCGCCCGGCGACGGAAGCACCCGGCGACGAGCAACTAGCCACCGCGCGCAAGATCGACGCGATCGAATCTGAGATCGCCGCCGAGTTCGAGGCGCAATCCGACATCCCGCACCACGGCACGCAGCGCATCGAGCAGCAACTCGCGGAAGCCGGCATCCTGCATGCGAGTCGTCAGGGACGGGCCGCAGAAGCGCTGCTACTTGACGCGGTAGCCCAAGCGACCGGTGAAGCCCGCGAACCTCAGGCGTGGATGATGCTGCTCGAACTGGCTACCTGCGATCGGGATAAGGCCCGCTTCGATGAGCTGTCCTTGCGCTACGCGCAGCGCTTCGAGACTTCTCCACCACAATGGCGCGCACCGGCGGACCATGCACCGGCGGACCATGCCCCGACGACCGCGAGCCCGATGCTGGCCTTTCGCGGCAAGCTGCTGGCCAGCTCGGGTCCTGCGCTCGCGCAATTCGAACAAATGGCGCGCGCGCCTGCGAGCTTCAGCGTCGACCTGCGCGGCGTGAGCGATATCGACGTCGAGGGTTGCAATGCGCTGCTGGCCGTGTTCCATCGCTGGGCCTCGCAAGGCAAACAGGTATCCATCACGCCGGCACCCGCGCTGCTGGCGCTGCTGCGCGACCTCGTGCAACGCTGTGACACGGGCGCTGCCGACGCAGGGTGGCGACTGCTGATCGAGCTGCTGAGAATCGCCGGTGATGAACAAGCCTATGAAGACGCCTGCATCGCGTACAGCATCGCTTTCGAATGCTCGCCACCGGGACCACTCGGTCTGATGAGCGTACGCTCGCCGGAGTATCCGAGTCTCTGCCTGCCGGAAGACATCATGGCGCCGGTCGATGGACTGATTGATTCGCTGCGCGCAGCATTCGACGCAGCGGATACCGTCGTGCTCGACTGTAGCCGCTTGCAACGCATTGAATTCCCTGCGGCAGCAGCATTACTGGACGGCATCGCAGGACTCGCAAAAGGCAAACCGGTAAAATGGCACAACGTGTCCTATCTGGTGTCAACGTTGCTGACACTGGTCGCCGGCGACGGAAAACTCAGCATTCACCATCGCCAGCTCTGAACGACCGTCATCGTCGTATCGACCTCGATCACCTACACACGCTGCACACATCGCATGGAACAATTTCACGGTACCACCATACTGTCAGTCCGACGTGGCGCGCAGGTCGCGCTCGGCGGCGACGGACAGGTCACACTCGGCAATGTTGTGATGAAGGGCTCGGCGCGCAAAGTGCGCAAGCTCTTTCATGGCAAAGTACTTGCCGGTTTCGCCGGCGGCACCGCCGATGCATTCACGCTGATCGAGCGCTTCGAATCCAAACTCGAAGCGCATCAGGGCAATCTGCTGCGCGCATCCGTCGAATTGGCGAAAGACTGGCGTACCGATCGCATGTTGCGCAGGCTGGAAGCCATGCTGCTGGTCGCGGACCGCGAGGCAACGCTGATCATCACCGGTAACGGCGACGTGCTCGAGCCCGAGAAAGGTGTCGGCGCGATTGGCTCCGGTGGCAGCTATGCGCAGGCCGCCGCGCTGGCGCTGCATGAAAACACCGAACTGTCGCCGGCCGAGATCGTAAAGAAATCGTTGTCGATTGCCGCTGAGCTCTGCATCTACACCAATCTGTCGCTGACGATCGAAACTCTGGACTGAAGCCCATGAACCTCACGCCGCAACAAATCGTCGCCGAGCTCGACAAGCATGTGGTCGGACAGGCGAAGGCCAAACGCGCAGTCGCGATCGCGCTGCGCAACCGCTGGCGCCGGCAGCAGGTGCCGGAGCCGCTGCGCCACGAGATCACGCCGAAGAACATCCTGATGATCGGCCCGACCGGTGTCGGCAAAACCGAGATCGCGCGTCGTCTGGCCAAGCTGGCCGATGCACCTTTCATCAAGATCGAGGCGACCAAATTCACTGAGGTTGGCTATGTCGGTCGCGATGTCGACAGCATCATTCGCGACCTGACCGAAATCGGCATCAAGCAAAGCCGCGAGCAGGCCATGCGCCAGGTACGCGCGCAGGCGCAGGATGCGGCGGAAGAGCGCATTCTCGACGTGCTGCTACCGCCGGCGCGCGACTTCGGTTTTGCGAACACGCAGGCAGCGGAAGACAAGACCGACAACGCCACCCGCCAGACCTTCCGCAAGCGCCTGCGCGAGGGCGCGCTCGACGACAAGGAAATCGAGCTGAACGTGCCGGAAACCAGTGGCATGACCATCCCGTCGATGGATATTCCCGGCATGCCGGGGGCGCAGATGG
>JACCDW011148475.1_pt1 | contig 13575 bp, 22 predicted proteins | sample 7449781 | NCBI WGS metagenome assembly JACCDW01 (sample SAMN15323449, study PRJNA562643) | freshwater metagenome | isolation source: river surface water | place: USA:Blue River Watershed | collected 2017-08-18 | reverse complement strand
TTCTTCCATAGTAAAGGAAAGTTCTATTTTAATTTGTTCGCTCACCTTAACACAAGTTTTCTTCATACGGCTTGTTGATAATTTCTTTAAGTCTTTTAATCTCAGCAATCACATCATCTCCTAGTTCAATCCGGGACATCATGGATAGGTCTACGACTTGTCCCATCAACAGCTGGATAAGCCGATCCTTTGCTTCTTCTTTATTCATCTTTTTGTTTAATCTGTTTTCAATAATAGATTCAAGTTCTGCAGTTATTTCTGTTTCGACGTCATCATTTAAGTTACACCACCAATCATCAAATCCATTTCTATCACACAATGAATCTATGATTTCCAAAACACATTTTTTGATTTCTAACTTACTCATCTTTGATTAAATGTTTTTCCAATGTATTGATAAGTGATTGAACTTGTTCAAATTTCCAAAAGCGTATCGTATCTTTTGTGTTGAACACATCTATATACCATTCGGCATTTTCTTGTATTTCATCCGATGCACATGATATAAATGACAATCCGTCAGAAATATTATAAGTATAATAATAGTACGTGTCCCAATATCCTCCGCCATTATCGGTTTGCATTTCAAACCCTAATAACTGTACTTCTCTTTCTGTCATAACATATTATATGAAATTATTCTATGATTTCAAAATCCACATCTGGAATTGTTTCACAAAACATGAAATGTGTCTGAGTTCGTAACACATGATCTGCACCTAACCATTTCATGTACATTTGCACATACTCCATGTTAGGTGGATCTTCGAATCCGTTTGCAAAATGATGTATAGCAGTTTGTCGCAATACAACATATGCAGATTCGCCATGTTTATATACTGGTGTCATCTTTATTTACTTTTGTATTAACCATTGTTAAAAGTGCGTAATCCAGCCTCAAACCACTCATCATATGCTAGCATTATAGCATCAGATATATCTAACTTAGGATTATGTTTCATGTGCTGCAATGCTAATGTAACTATTTGGGGAGTTACGCCGAAGTCATCAGCATCCCGTATAATACACTCTACAATAGCCAAAGACCGATGGATATCTTCCACCGGCCTTTTACGCTTCTTGTTTGTAATCTTTTTGAGTTGTTCAAATAACCGCCGGTCCATTACATCATCCCTGGCATACCTTGTGGCATATCCATATCATCATCGTTTGGTGCATCTACGATAACACATTCTGTCATCAACACCATGGCTGCGATACTTGCCGCATTCTCAATTGCTGTTCGGGTTACTTTGGTTGGATCAATAATACCCATTTCAATCATATCACCATATGCATCTGTACGAGCATTGTAACCATATGAACTATTTGCTGATGTTGCTACAAAGTGAACTACTACGCTTCCTTCACCACCTGCATTTGCTACAATGCATCGCAATGGCTCTTCAACTGCTCGTTTAACGATAGCAATACCAATATTTTCGTCTTCATTGGTGCTTTTTAGTTCATTTAACGCGGTTAAACATCTAATCAAAGCAACTCCCCCGCCAGGTACTACACCTTCTTCTACTGCAGCTCTAGTAGCAGCTAATGCATCATCAACCCGATCCTTTTTCTCTTTCATCTCAGTCTCAGTTGGAGCTCCGATGTAAAGAACAGCTACACCTCCGGCAAGTTTTGCTAAACGTTCTTGCAGTTTCTCTTTCTCGTAATCTGATGTTGCATTCTCAATTGCTAATCGGATCTGACGAACACGTTCTCTAACATCTGCAGTCTCACCATCGCCATTGATAACTGTGGTACGGTCTTTGGTAATCTCAACCTTCTCTGCACTACCCAAATGATCCAATGTAGCATCTGCTAATGTAAGTCCCTTTTCTTCTGAGATAACAGTACCACCTGTAAGTGCTGCTAAATCTTCAAGCATCTCTTTGCGTTTCTCGCCGAAGCCTGGTGCTTTAACTGCCGCGATTTTAAGTGCTCCTCGTATACGATTCACTACCAATGTAGCCAATGCATCACCATCCAAGTCCTCAGCAATAATCAACAAGCTGCGACCTGTCTGCACTACTGGTTCTAGGATAGGTAGCAACTCCTTCATGGAAGAAATCTTTTTGTCTACCAACAAGATGCAAGGCTGATCCATTTCAGCAGTCATCTTTTCTTGATTGGTTACGAAATATGGGGACAAGTATCCGCGGTCGAACTGCATACCTTCAACTGTCTTAACCTCAGTTTGAGTACCCTTTGCCTCCTCTACGGTAATAACACCATCATTACCTACCACCTTCATTGCCTCAGCAATTAGCGATCCAATTGTTTCATCATTGTTGGCAGAGATTGTTGCAATCTGTTTGATTTTGTCGTTGTCAGATCCAACTTCTTTAGACATTGATTTAAGTTCATCTACAACGCATCCTACTGCCTTATCGATTCCTCGCTTCAAGTCAATTGGATTTGCCCCCGCTGCTACACTTTTTAATCCTGCAGTTACTAATGCTTGTGCTAACACTGTTGCAGTGGTAGTACCATCACCGGCTACATCTGCTGTTTTAGATGCAACCTCTTTAACCATTTGAGCACCTAAATTCTCAATAGGATCTGATAACTCGATTTCCTTTGCTACCGATACTCCATCCTTTGTAACATGGGGACTACCAAACTTCTTGCCGATTACTACGTTCCGGCCTTTTGGACCTAATGTTGATTTTACTGCATCTGCTAAGGTATCGACACCTCGTTTAAGTTTTGTTCTTGCTTCTGAATTAAATTCAATTTGTTTTGCCATAGACTTTTATCCTTTTATAACTTTTAATTTAATATAAATATTTACACAGCCATTTCCAAGAATTTTTGATTCAATGTTTTTGCAACATCTCTCATATCTTGTGGATTGATGAATTGGGCATCTAAACCATACATTCTTTGGAAGTTTTCCTTGGTATCGTCATATATACGACCATCATAAATAAAATAACTAATAATATTCATACCCAATCCGCGGAACCCATTGATTACTCGTCGAGTAAAGTTCACACCGGAGTAGCTACTATCAACACCTGATATTGGAGTTGGTTCACCATCTGAATAATTAAAGAATATCAACTCGTCACCTTTTGCATCCGATTTAAGATCAGATTCAATACTTTTAAAAGCAATTCCTTCTGGTGTGCAGCCAAATGTCTTAAGATATTTAAAATATGTTCGTATCTTGTTTATCTTGTCGTGTGCCGAATCATATGCATATATCGTAACGCATTTTTCACTACTGCCACCTATAGTTTCAGTACCTCGAAATGCAATTTGCACTCGTATGCCGGTTGTCATGGATGCTGCTTGTGCAACTGCTACGGCGCTTGTAATAGCTTGTTTGAATTTAGTGCCACTCATCGATCCAGATGCATCAATTGAAATATGTATAAAATAGTTTTTGTATCGATCGGTAACAACGCGATGAAACACATTTATATTGTTATATCCTAACTGCGAAATTAATCGCTTATCAATCTTACCTGCTGCTAAACGAGTTGACTTTAAACTTTTATCTGAATTTCGTAGTTGCAATTTATTGCCTAACTTCTTACCTAAAATAATACCAGCATCAACAGACTGTTGATGATCGATAATAGATCTAGCCATATAATTAGCAGAATCAAAAACTTTCCGGCCGGTAATATATTCGCTAGCATATGGTGCAAACAAACTTGGTATTGACTCTATAATTGCAGGTGTTAGTCGTTTAATAACAACCGTATCAACCGGACATTCGGTACCAGATCCATCTGTATATACGGTGCGTGTCTCAGTGCCAGATTCTTTAATTGCGTCTACTATGCGGGCATCTTTATTTGTTAGTCGACCCGTTTTATTTACATTGCCTTCAAGGAATTCACGCTGTGCATCTATTGCATTTTTTAGTTTTTCGAGCTCCTTTTCTGTTAAAGATATCGATGGTTCTGGTGCCATGTTAGAATCATCTATGTCATCATCTGAGTCGATATCATCAGCATCCGCGTTAAATTCAGATTGCATTTCAGTGCCTGGTTCATTGCCTTGCTCTACATCATCAAACAAACTAGATTGTGATTGTGAAGTTTGCAATGGGAGTACTCGAAGAATTCGATATATATCACACGCTAAATCGAGTGCATCATTTGTAGATTGCAATCGTTCAATTGTTTTCAAATCAATAAGATTCCATATGGCTCGCAATTCTTTAAGTGAATCTAACTGACGATTTGGATTGGTAAAGTTAATGATATGAAACATGTAACAATCTATATCCTCCGTAACCTTTTGATTGGTTTGCAAAGCCTTATCGATAACTTTGTCATTGAAATATTTGTTATACATTGCCTCATAATACATACGATATCCTGGGGCATTTGTGTATACTTTATAATCAATTCGTCGATCTTCAATCCAATTCAACAATGACTTAATGGTTTGAAATTCTTGATCAGTCATAGTTAAATCTGGATCTAATCCATTCATTCTAACGCGATTTGCAAATTTAGAATTTGATAACCTAGATGCACCTTCGAACATTGAAAAGTCAGTGAACGCAATATGACTGCCTTCATGCAATGCTAATCCAACCGCGGGGTCAAAGTTTTTATCCTCAAGTTTAGTACCAATAACAACTTTCTTGCCATCCGTATAACTTTCTTCTCTGCTTTGGAATACAACTGGTATTTGCTGGCCAGTAACAATATTAACAAAGTTACCAATTGCTCGTTGAGCTGCAGCTAATTTTGTGTAATCAATTCGACGGTCTTCTTTGAACTTAACATCAAAGTCCGAGTCTAACCAAAAACTAGATGCCGGATTTCCGGTGTAGCCTTTAAAACCAAAATCTTTTTTCATATCTCAATTATTATATACTATAAATATAAGAAATTATTCAGTACGATCCAACCGTAAAGTTAAAAAAGAAACAGACTCCGCTGATTAACGAATGGGAGTTTTAGCCGTAACTGTTTCTTTTTTGAGCTATGAAAAAGATCTTAGAATGGGATATTTTCAGCGGCATCGGTTCCTACATTGAAAATATCTTTCTCTGCAGTTGCCATATGCTTTTGTATGATTTGTTTCACAAAGGTTCTTTCTGAATCAGTACCGCCAGATGCATCAAAGAATGGAAGAATTGCAACCTCAGCTGCTTCTGCTAACGTGAAACCATCTGCTAACAACTCACATACACGAACTGTCATACGAGTGGAAACCATTGTGGTTAATTTACCGGTTTCAGATCTCCACTCTTTACGAGTTGTGTCAGCAATATCGGCTACTGCATGAATCAAATCGGCTGACACTACGTTGCCGTAACGTTTCATTAACAAGGCTTCTTCTCGTTCCAATGTCAAGATGTCAACCTCAATAATTTCAAAACGATCCATTAATGCACGGTCTAATACGCGAGTCGATGTATACTCAGTACCGATATTCGCAGTTGCAATAAAAGATACTCCGGATGCTACCCGAATGGTTGGTGCATCGATATCTTCATCGAGGCGAAGGTATCGTTGACCTTCATCTAATACTGTCATTAAGATATTCCATGCTTCGGGATGTGCACGAGACAACTCATCCATTAATATAACCGCATTCTCGGTTTGAATTGCTTTTACAAATGCTGACTCATCAAAGGTTGTTTGACCATCTTTAAAGTGAGTGTTACCAATCAGTGTAGCTCTAGGATCCTGTGTTGCTCCCAAGTTAAAATAGAAGAATGGTCGATCCGTTGCGATCGGCAATGCTTTGGCTGCTTGTGTCTTACCACATCCGGCAGGACCAACCATCATGATGTTTTTACCTCGAACTGCTGATCTTACTAGATACTTCCACTTGATATCAGACATTTCTAAATCTGCCGGTTTTATTTCAGCTGATCGAGTAATCAATGCCATTGCATCATCCATTTCAACTACTGGCTTAGATTGTATAGTTGATGGTTCTGTCGGGATTTCGGATAAATCTACTTGCCGAGCTCGTGCAGTGTATGGATCGAATGCTAATGCCTTGCCGTTCTGCGCAGCAGCTTTAATCATACTGTCTCGGAACAATGCTGTAATATCATTGCCACTGTTTACTTCAAATACCCGACCATCTCGGATAATACCAAATGTTTTGCTTTTCATAACTCATTATTTTTATACTTTAAATATAAGAATAGTATATTAGAAAACCAAATTATCTGATAACTTTTTTCATGCTACCATCATCATATATTTCAATATACGTACCAGTGACAGTCGATGGATCACATTCTTGACCTAATAGGTTAATTGTTTTAACAAGTATTTTCGATCCAGTATTATCAATTGCAATAGGACCATATATTTTGAATTGCCCATCTCGGTCAACTTGAACCAATTGATAATAGTTAATTGATTCAGTGAAATCATTATCAATAAAACTATATGATACTAATTGATTGCTGAATCCGACAGCTGTTTTAGAACCTACAACTGAATTTTCTGTGAACTCACCAGTAGCGCTACGTTCAATTAAAAAATAATCCGAATTATGTTCTGATGCAGTTTTCCAAATTAAAACATTGCCCGACCCTGTAGACATACCCTCAAAGGAAACAAGTTCAATTGGTAGTGCAGCTTCTTCAACCAATTCAATGTTATCAATCCACCATTCTTCACCTGCGGAATTTATTCTGCAATATATATCAACTGCAACTTGTGTGATGTTATTAGGTAAATCCAATGTTATATAAGTCGGCGCCGTAGTTGAAATACCGGCAGGAGCTTGATAAACATCACCGGCTGGGAACGCAGAATTAGTAAATACGCCATTTGCTGTATGATTTATTACTCCGGTAGCTGAGTATGACCATTGAGCATTGCTGTTTCCAGTAATACGTAATTCAGTAACATAACTAACACCACCATTTGTTGATATCTGTACAGATACATAATCAGCTGCATCGTTACCTCTCGTAGTAGCCGTTGGATTAGAAAATGTATAAGATGCTAATCGAAATTTAACTTGATATTGTTTTGCAGAATTCAATCCAGTTATGTTAGGCATAGAATACCAATCTTGTTCGATTGCAGATGTTCCATTACCCGCACCATAAATTACTGCACTATTCGTGGGACTAACTGATGCATTGTTATACCAACCCGTAGTAAACGCAGGAGTCCACCATCCAGCAGTTGCATATCCAGCAGAGAACGTTTCCATGTTATCAAATTGTATAACTGTCTGTGTTCTTGCAAGACCTGTTATTAACAAAAATACTAATACTAATCTATTCATATTGTTTATTTTTATGTTTATGTTTTCGTTTGTATGTTTTTTTGGATTGTTCTATTCTAGACACAAAGCGGCCATCAAAGAAGCCTTGTTCTAGTTGAGACTTTCTGCTGGCTCCTAAATTAATCTTTAAGGATTCTTCTCGCATCGGTTTTAGAGTTTAATATTTCCTGAAATGCAATTTCATATGCTCGTCTGGGTTCGAATTTATAAGCATCCGTTATTAATAATTTACCTGCTCTGTCTCGAACTTCATTTTGAATCCCATATGCATATGCTTCCATTAGTATCGATTCAATATCATCCATGTGTTTCATCTTTTTATGTTAATATATAAAACAATTAATTAATTACCAAGCCCGACAAGACCAATATCTTGCTTTCCAACGAGGTCCAGGAGTTTCACAGTGATGTCTAGCTCTGAAACTTCTTCTTCGTGCTGGATTTGATTTTCTAATGCGCATTGTTTTTTGACCTGCTCGTTTTGCTGAGGTACCTCCATGTCCGAAATTAACTTTGACCACGTTGCCGTCTGCATTGCGAACATACACTTTGAACTTTTTAACATCGCCTCGCATTGGTTTACCCAATTTAACTGTGCGACCCTGATATTCTGCTTCAGTTAATACATTAAGTTTTCCAGATTTAATATCTTCTAACATTGCAATTGCACATTCATTGCATACCGTTATTTCTTCCATAGATTCCTTTGTTTTATTTCCCCAATTTTTTGCTCCGACATTACGGCACTTCGATAAAGCTAATGATCCATATGCCGATGGCCAAGTTCCTCCATTTCTGGTGTATCTTGCTTTTACTTTGTGGTAACAAGCATCTCGTTTTGCTGTTTTATCTTCATCGATAACAGATTCAGCTTTCGGTGTTCGGTTACCCATTCCAGTGCGCCGTTTCTGAGCTACTAATGATTCTTTTTCTTTTTTATCGAATGATCTCCATGTTTTAGGAGTATCATCGGATACCTTTTTACTAGGACGACATTTTTTTACGCCTTTTGTTTCATCATTGCCACACGGCCTACCGTGTTGATCAACCCATTTTTCTTTGACCCATCTACGTAAATCTTCATTTAGTAAATTAGTTAGTTTAATCATTACAACTCCTGCCGTATTCCTAATTTAGGGAGATATGTTCTCCATGTATCTATTATGCGTTGTTTTTCTTCGGCAGTAATGGTTCCATTTGCAACCCATCTGCCTAAGTATTCATCAACTACCATTTTAAATGGTTCTCGTTTCTTTTTAGCTTTGAGATACATTCCGTGTATCATTGCTGGGATTTCTTTTTTAAGCAAGAAATATTCCGCAGGACGTCGCTCACCGGATTGTATTTTATTTCGTTGTCTCATATCCGATGGCAAATATTTTGAATCGATTGTGTTCCATCCAGACTGAGTAGTATGTTCAATTTCATGACGCAATGTGTCGCGAAGTTCTATTGCAACTTCACTTAATACATTTGGATAATCTGCAGGATCTAGTTCGAATCGAATTTCTATCAATGGTAGATCAGCCGAAGTTCTTTTAGTTTCATTATAAGCATCTCCGCCTACTCTGAAATCATCTAATCCTTGAATCCATTGTACTTTAAGTGTTAAGTTAAAATCTAATGGTATAGTAGCATTTTCAACTTCTTCGAAATATATTTCTTTGAATACAGAATCATCATCAATATTAGGAACAGATTCTCCAGATTTAAAGTATATCTTTTTTCCAGCAAACATACCGTTTGGATCTGATACTGATGCATAACTATCTTTTACTACCCGTAACAATCTACGAGATAATTCAGATACTATGCTATCGTACCGACCTTCGATAATAAGAGCTTTCATTGATATCATATTAATAAATATCAGCCGAGTGCATTATAGTTCCAAAACATTTCCTTCTCTTTATTAAAAGGAGCACCTACTTGTTGATAATAACAATTCAAACAAAGCATTTGCAAATTTTCTATGCGATGATTTGTTTCATCACTATCAATATGATCTAGTAACAACGGAACAGTATCATCAGTTATTCGGCGTTCTGCATATCCGCAACATTGGCATTCTTCTGCCATTATGTTCAGTGCCAACAAACGATTTCGAAGCTTCCATGTTGGGTAGTTTGGATACTTACCCTCCAATATACCATCAATTGTATAACGACCGGCTGCAGCTCGTTGACTGTCTTTAGTAATACCATGGCCAGCTTGGTTTGTATGCATATCATACAAAGTTTTACCGGTTTCAGAATCCACATACATTTTAGCATATTTTTTGTATGTAGTGAATGATATCTTTAAGAAACGAGCTGCTTCGGCATTTGATTTAGTATTAGCTATTGCATATCGAATATCAGACTCTGGCAAATCATATGCCGTACGACCTTTTCCATACACATACTTATACTGTTGAGACATGATTAATATACTCCCTTTTTACGAAGTTCAATGATAGCAAATTTAGGATGCATTTTACGTTCCCACATTTCGCGCATTTCAGTTTTCAATTTGCTAGTAAAATCCAAAAAGGTTGCTGGATATACTCCACTTCGTCGTTTAATATCATCATACCATGTTGAATATGCGGAGTATTGTTCATCAAACCGATCCGCATCTGTTCTTGTTTCCCAATATTCAATTTGGTCTTTAAGTGGCCACAATTCTAATGGAATCTTAGGATCTTTACGTCGGGCTGGTAGCACCGGTTGATTCTTTTCTCGATTTGCATTTTTTGTGATGAACTTATCCATTAAATTCACTGACCGGTCTTTAGCCGATTCGCCTGAATATACTGCTCGTTTACCCATAACTTATTTTATTTTTTCTGTTAGTATAACTAGTTTACGCCAAGCATCTTCTGCTCGATAAATATATTTTTTAAATTCTATGAGATCTTGATTAGACCTTGCGGTATCTGCATGTTTCATGTTTCTGTGGAATGCTGCATGCAGAATTCCGATTCTGAATTTAAAATACCATTTAATTAGTTTTTTCATATTTTGTAACCATTACAGATAAACCTTCTTTAACTAATTCTTCATATACATCAAAGCACATTTCCCATGTATCAACAAATATAGAACATTGTTTAGCATTATGTGTGATTGTCGCACATTGTACAGCTTGATAATAATTATGCCCGCATATTTCAATCAAACAATCAATTACATGATCAAATGTATTAAAACTATCGTCATTCAATATTATCTGATACTGTCCCCGTTTCTTCTTCTTCGATTGATTTTTTGACATCTCGTAAAATTGCTGCTTGTTCCCAGAACTCATTTTGTTTTGCATAATTTAATGAATCAGTTAAAAACTGTATTTTTCGAAAATCATTCCAATGATCAGGCCATTGCCATTTGCCTGTTTTCATAACATTGATTGATTTTATAAAAAGATTTTCTATAAAATTATTTGTTTCCATATTAATATAATATAAAACTTATTACGAAGAACCAAATTAAATCAAACGTATAGTCTGGCCAGGAGTTACATTAGAATTTCGTAATGCATTTAAACTCATAATCGAATCCAATGTCAACCCGTTTTTCAATGCAATGTCCAATAATCGATCACCAGGCTTCACTGTGTATGTTGAACTTTTAGTTGTTTTTACTACATCGGAACGGACATATCCATTTGAACCATCTTCTAGTTTAACATAATACCACATTTTACCATCTTGTCCTTTTTGAACTCGAATAACGACTCCAACTGGGTTTGGATATTTAATTGTTGTAGATAAATTGTTGATTATGCCGTTATTAACATAATCTTCATCTCGAACATTAACATAACCAGTACCTGGCTTTGGATACAATGTTTTTCCAATCATAATAGATTTGGTTGCAGGTGCCTTTGCTGTTGTAGGTTTCGATGTTTGTAATTCTGATGCATATTGTTTAAAAGCGTCTGCATTCGATTTCATTCGCTTAACTACGCCTTTAAATCTTCCTGGGTTTAGATAGTTTGGATGATTTAAATATTCCCCAGCAACTTTATTCCATTTGCCTTGATTGATTAATTTACGGGTAGCCGGTCCTAGATCTCCGCGATAGATTGCATTTAATATGGCAGTACGTACGTATTTAGGATATGAATTAAATTTAGGAATCAATCGATTGGCCTTTGCTTCATTGTCTGCAATTCCTTTTGCTAGTAGCTTTTCAGCATCAGCTTTTGATATTTTCATTCCAGCTTTTAGTGTCGGAAATACAGCCGCTGTAGTTCCATATCCGATGGTCAATGTTCCAATAATTGGATCGCCTGGTTTTGCGGGAACTTTTGGATTCGCATCATCATATGCTAAATGATTTCCATTAGCATCAGTAGGCCCAGGACCTTCCCATTGTTTAACCATTTCTTTGAAGTCATTATCAAATGCCAGAGATGCTTCTGATAATATAGATTTAAGTTGTATCATTTATTTACCCCGTTCTTCACGTATTATCAATTCGCCAAGTACTTCCAATCGACCTACTTCTCGTTGAAACTCAATTTGTGTCATCGATGTTGATATTTTTTTATATGTAGCTTCATATTCCTGTTTAGCTTTGTCTAAATCAAATTTACCTGCTGCCGCTTTTTTATAATAAGGAAGTTTAACTTTAAAGTGATGCCACGTTAATAGAGCTAATCCTCCCTTTTTCTTTGCGTTATCAACAATCTTTTCAGCACCGGCTTCCCTAGTATCAGCAAACGTTTCAAAAGTTTTGTTCTTGTCAGCTGATTCGAATAGTAAATTTATTAGTTTCATATTAATAAATATTACTTAGTAGATTTATCTTTAGTAAATTCCGTAACATATGAATAATCAGTTTCATATCCGCCACTGCCTTCTACTGTATAAACTGTCATATCAATACGATATCCAGGATTTTTATCAATTCGATTAAATGTCCACGCCGTGTCCATCCATATAATTCGATTATTTGGATAGATAAAATAATTTCCATTATCCATTTTAAATACATGGCCACATTTATGTTCCGGTGTTTCTGAAAAATTAGTATCTAACACATTTCGGTTTTCATGCGACCAATCCAATGTAAACATGTATACGCCTTGCCGTTTAATTCCTGTTATTGAAATTAAATCAGCTCGTAGTCCAGATAACCGTTCTCGTATTTGTACATCGATATAAGAAGAAAAACAATCCCAATAAACATGTTCAGTTAAAGGTAATTGTTCTGCATCCTTTCGCCAAGCAAATGCATGAATCGGTCTGCGTGTCCAATTCACACCATTCTCTAAAAATGCTTCAAATAATGGAGTTCGTTTCTGGATTGATGCTACTGCATGCACATCTGCTGATGTAAACTCCCCGTGACCTTTTTCGTGATTAAATAAAAATTCGTTTCGAATATAACATGTTAATGTTGGGATGTTTGCGTTTAAATACGCCATATAACTTATTTTTTATGTTTCGAAATTTCAATTGCTGCTAATTGTTTTAATGCAGCTTTTTTTGTTGGATGTGTACCTAAACGTTTACCACCTTTGCTTGGATATACTGCCCATCCGCCATCTACGCGTTGTATTTTTTCAGACATTACACTACGTAGATGATTTTTAAAATCGACTGGAACGAATTGTGGTTGTTGATTGTTATATGAATCGGATGCTGACATATTATTCATCAAAAATCCGCCAACTTCTTCTACATCATCTTTAGATGTTGCAATATGATCAACTGCCCATCCGTGACCATTTGATAGCATTTGGTCTACTTGTGCCGGATCCATTTGCAACATGGAATCTACCATTTTCTTAATAGTTTTTAGATTCTGAAAAAACATGTAGTTATCGGTATTGCTATGATCCATGTCTGAATTACAACCACATTCGTTAAGCCGTTTCATGTTATGCCTTTTCTACGATAGACCAAATAGCACCAGTAAGTGTCATGACACCACCAACGATTTCTGTTACTATAGTTTCATCAACTATACCTCGCATTACCAAGATACCACCAACGAATGTTAATGTATGACGAATAATTCCTAATACTTGTTCTTTTGTGAGTTTCATATGGTTCCTTTAAAATAAATATATGTTAAAGTGATATAGACCGCCAAACCGATCCATCGTATAGGTATAAAGCACCACCACTTGTATCTAAATACATAGCACCGGCGACTGGAGATCCGGGTTGAGTTATTGGTATTGTAAATTGCCCAGTTGATCTTATATCATCGAAACGAATATTCGATGCTTGTGCTGCTGTCATGTTTAAACTACCAGATGCCGTTAACGATCCAGTTAATGTTAACGCATTAGTAGATGGATTAAATTTCAAGTTATTATCAGTTAATGGTGTTTGTAACCCAGTAG
>JACCDW011372143.1_pt1 | contig 13576 bp, 4 predicted proteins | sample 7449781 | NCBI WGS metagenome assembly JACCDW01 (sample SAMN15323449, study PRJNA562643) | freshwater metagenome | isolation source: river surface water | place: USA:Blue River Watershed | collected 2017-08-18 | reverse complement strand
GGTATTGTGCGTCAAGTACTGGCGATTATTTGATGAAATGGTTAGATTCTCGATATGATTATCTGTTCCTGCTACAAAATTCCCAACACTTGCGCCGTTGGCATCCAATGCAACAATGCTAAAACCAAACAATGAAAGTCCAGTCTGATTCACTGTTACGCTCATATTGTACGCTTGACCCAAAGAATATCCGCCAGTCATTCCCGTGTTGAGACTAACTGAACCAACTCCTGAATTCACGGCAGAGCCACTATGACATTGGGCGCAATTGTTCTCACCTGGAGCCCCTGTTTTGCCTGATTTTCCTCCTGAACTTGTGGTTGAAGATATCATTATCCAACCCAAAACAGCTATAAACAGTACTGATAAAAATTTATTTCTCATGCTTGAAATTTTCAAGCTACAAGTATAATCAAAAAATGGCTTTAACGCTGTTAAATCGACTGAGAATCAGCTTTTTTTTCTACCCGTGCTACCACAAAAATGCTGATCTCATATAATAACAAAATGGGTAAACTCACCAAAAGTTGACTGGTTACGTCTGGCGGTGTAATAATGGCGGCAATAATCAAATTCACGACAAAAGCATGCTTACGGTATTTCTTCAAAAATGCACTAGAAATTACGCCAATTTTACCCAAAAAATACACCACAACGGGCAACTGAAAAATCAACCCTGTACCCAAAACCAAAGATACGACCAACTTCAAATAGGACAGAACTGTTGAATTAACCTCAACATCACCGAATTGAAAATTACCCAAAAATGCAATTGACAGAGGGGTAAGAATATAATAACCAAATAATACACCCAAGAAAAAAAGCAAACTGATGTAAAACACTACACCATTCACCACTCCCCTTTCCCTGAGGTGAAGACCTGGTTTTACAAAACCCCAAAGCTGATAGATAATGAAAGGGAAGGCTATGACCACGCCTCCAACAATGCAGACCAACATGTAGGCCGAAAAGTTCCCGCCCATCGTGGTACTTTGAAGTTTAAAATTCATCTCTTGATAACACAGCTGATCACCAAGGCCCATGTAATGAGAAAAATCACAGAACGATTGATAAGTAACAAAATCAAGGTTTTTTGGACCCATTATCAATTTGTTGATGACAAAATCATCAAACCAAACAATGACCACGATTCCAACTACTACGGCAATGACTGACCAGAACAACCTTCGTCGCAATTCCTCGAGGTGGTCAAGGAAACCCATTTCTTTCTTATCCTCAGCCATTAAAATATCCCTTCTCTAATGATGTCGTGCAAATGTACGATACCGACAAATTTTGCGGTGCTATCCACCAATAATAACTGCATAATCTTGTTGTTCTCCATCCACCTGAATGCCTCAGCCGCCATCATTTCTTCGCTAATGACCTTGGGGTGTTGCGTCATGATATCACAAGCACGCAATTCATGAAATTGAATATGTGAAGCGAGCATTCTTCGAATATCCCCATCAGTTATGATGCCGGCAATTTCTCCCTCTCCTGAAACAACCGCAACACAGCCCACTCTACCTTTGGTTACCGCACTAATTACCTCCAACACTGGCGTATTTGGTGTCACCACCAAATGGTCCCCTCCAACCATGACATCTTTTGCCTTTAACAGCAACTTCTTGCCCAATGCTCCGCCGGGATGGTACTTCGCGAAATCATGAGATGAAAATGATCGCGCGTGCATCAATGCTACAGCCAAGGCATCTCCCATGGCCAATTGCAAAGTGGTGCTTGTAGTAGGAGCCAGATTATGGGGACAGGCTTCCTTTTCCATGGGTGTCAGTAGGCTTAAATCACTGCTTTGACTTAAAAAACACTGTGCGTTCGCGCTGACCGCGATCAACTTGTTGCCCATTTTTTTTATCAAGGGTACAAGAAATCGAATTTCCGGGGACTCCCCAGATTTGGAAATGCAAACCACAATGTCTCCTTCCTGAACCATTCCCAAATCACCATGAATGGCATCCGCAGCGTGCATAAAAATGGCTGGCTGTCCCGTACTGTTAAAGGTAGCTACCCACTTTTGGGCAATGATACCACTCTTTCCAATTCCCGTCACAATCAATCGGCTATTGCCTTTAAGTATCCATTCTACAGCTTCCACGAAGGATGTATCCAGAGCATTGGCCATACCCACAAGCGCCTCTGCTTCCATTCGAATGGTGTTCTGAGCGTTTTTTATCAATTCGTTCAATTGCATTTCGAAGCAAAGATGATAAGAAAACAAAATGCAGAAAAACATTTGATGATTCTTTGTGTTTTTTTGATGGAATTCTTTACAATTACTACTGATAAGTGTTGTAAATTCGTTCTCCTTTTTAAAAAGATTTAAAAGGTCATCTGACATGAATACAATTACAGAATTAACTCCCTTAGAAGCGCTAAAAACTTTCTTCGGATTTAACCAGTTCAAAGGGTTACAATCACAGGTAATACAATCCATTCTTGATGGTAACGACACCTTTGTAATCATGCCTACAGGTGGTGGAAAATCCATGTGCTATCAACTTCCAGCGCTCATGATGAATGGGATGGCCATTGTGGTTTCGCCGCTCATAGCGCTAATGAAAAATCAAGTAGACGCCATGCGCGGATTTAGCTCTGAGGATGGTGTGGCCCATTTTATCAATCCTTCACTCAACAAATCTGAAATCAACCAAGTCAAATCGGATATCCTTTCCGGAAAAACCAAAATACTTTACGTAGCTCCTGAATCTTTGGGGAAAGAGGACAATGTTGAATTTTTAAGAAGTTGCACCATTTCATTCGTGGCCATCGATGAGGCGCATTGCATCTCTGAATGGGGACACGATTTTAGACCAGAGTACAGAAAGTTAAAAAGCATCATCAAAAACATTGCTGATGTACCCATCATGGCATTAACGGCCACTGCAACACCCAAAGTGCAGCAGGATATTCAAAAGAATTTAGGAATGGTCGAAGCCAATTTGTTTAAGGCTTCTTTTAATCGACCCAACTTGTATTACGAAGTACGTCCCAAGAACAATGTTGGCAAACAAATTATTCAATATATCAAGAGCAATAGTGGTAAAAGTGGAATCATTTATTGCTTAAGCAGAAAGAAAACGGAGGAACTAGCAGAGTTGCTGATTGCCAATGGAATCAAGGCTTTACCTTATCATGCAGGTATGGATGGACACGAGAGAAGCGATGTTCAAGATAAGTTTTTGATGCAAGATGTCGATGTTATCGTTGCTACGATTGCCTTTGGAATGGGAATAGACAAACCCGATGTTCGGTATGTTATCCATCACGATATTTCAAAAAGTCTTGAAAGCTATTATCAAGAAACAGGTAGGGCCGGAAGAGATGGTGGAGAAGGAAATTGCATTGCATTTTATAGTCCCAAGGATATAGAGAAATTAGAAAAGTTCTTAGCTGGTAAGCCCATCGCTGAGCAGGAGATTGGCGTTCAGCTCTTACATGAGGTGATGGCCTATTGCGAAACGGCTGTAAGTCGACGAAAGTACCTTCTTCACTATTTTGGTGAGGAATGGGATGCGGAGACTGGAGAAGGTTCTGGGATGGATGACAATCAGCGCAAGCCAAAAGAACAATTTGAAGCCCAAGATGATGTTGCATTGTTACTACAGTGCATTGCCGCGTTCAAAGAAAAACACAAATCAAAATTTGTTGTCAAAGTACTTATGGGTCTTGAAGATGCCGAAGTAAAAACTTATAAAGGAAGTGAGTCTTCTCTATATGGCGTTGGTAAAGAACAAGACGAAAGATACTGGAACGCTTTGATGCGGCAAATGTTGGTTGCCGATCTAATCAAAAAAGAAGTAGAAACTTATGGTACTGTGAAGCTGACTGCCAGTGGTAAGCAATTTTTAAAATCACCCACAACTTTCTTGGCTGTCAAAGAAGAAGAGTATCCCAATTCCGATGATGATGGAGATTTGAGCATCGGAAGAGCAGGTGGTGGTGGCGCAGCGGATGAAGCTCTCTTTGCTTTATTAAAGGAACAACGTCTTAAAGTAGCCAAAGAGAAGAGTATTCCACCATATGTAATTTTCTCCGAGCCAAGTTTGGAAGAAATGGCAACCCAATATCCCATCAACATGGAGGAATTGGCGCATATTGGCGGGGTTGGAAGAAATAAAGCGGCCAAATTCGGAGCCAGTTTCTTGACCTTGATTCAGCGATACGTTGAAGAGAACAATATCGATCGACCGCAAGATTTGTTTTTGAAAACCGCACCTTCCAAAAGCGGACAAAAAGTTCAAATCATTCAAAACATTGATAAACGTATACCACTTCAAGACATCGCCAAAGGTTTGGGAAAAACAAGAAGCGAGCTGATTTTAGAAATTGAAACGGTTGTCCATTCAGGAACAAAATTGAGTATACAATACATCATTGATGATGAGGTAGATGAAGATGCCCAAGAAGAAATCATGGAATACTACATGCAGTCAGAGACGGATGACTTACTTGAGGCCGAAAAATACTTTGATGGCGATTATGAGGAGGAGATTCTTCGGTTAATGCGTATTAAATTCATGAATGATGTAGGTCAATAACTGTTATTTTACCCTTTCACAAAGCCCCATTTTGGGGCTTTTTTAATTGAAATTATTATAATCCGTTTGTCTTAACCAACTGGATCATTTCAAACTAGTATGCTCATTGATTAGTGATCTAAAGCGCTCTAAAAACAAAACGGATTCAAACATTTAAATACCGTTTATTACTATGAGCTATTCATTTGTCGCCAACCACCTGCAAAGTCAGCAGAGCAATAAAAAAGGGATCTTATTGATAACCCAACTTCACCTGCAGATTGGCAATGTACAAGCGAAAGAATACATTATTAATGAAGCAAAAAAAAGGAGAGCATTTAGCTCTCCTTTTTAATTCCTCATAGAATCTATCAATCCTCAATGACCACATTGATTAAATAGTGATCACGATCTCCAACAATCTTCATCTTGTACAAGCCAGAAGACAAATCCAATTTTGCATTCCAAATCTTGCCTGATTGATGACCGGCGTTGTATACCAACTCTCCTGTCACTGAATAGATCATCACATCGTATCCATTAGAAATTTCTTCAGGAACAACTACAGCAAAATTGCCATTGCTCGGATTGGGCCATGCCAACACTTTTTGAATCAATGCTTCATTTACATCCGTTGTCGTTGTATCAAACTCAACGTTAAAGGTGATTTCAAATTGAGCATTGCAACCGCCTGATGTATCTGTCACAATCAAAGTGATTTCACCCTGAGGATCAAATGAGTTGCCTTCTGACCAATATACATTCACCGCTGGTGTTGTAGCAGTGTTGCTCACCGGAATGAAAATTCCAGGGCTATTCAAAGTCCACAATAAAGTCACACCAGTCAAGTCTCCTGTATAAGAATAGTTATGGTATGAATACGTATCCACAAAATCATCTCCATCGATTGCTCCTGGTATGTAGGGACTACTCTCACAGCTGCCATCATCGAACATTGCATTCTCATCGTAATTACAGGCTTGAGGGTCAGTACAACCCAATATCAGACCTTGACATGAACAATCCAACTGGTAGGTATCAATACTGTCTGCCACAGAACCATTATCACAAGGTGAGCCAGGTCCAAACAATGAAGCATCAGCGTCATTACAATCTAAGGAGTTGGTTACCCATCCATTAGCCGGTTGAACACAGAAAGTGAATGGAGCATTGATATTACCCAACAAATCACCATCAGCATCCTGGTAGAAAAGTTCAACACCAGTACTATCGTCTACAATGCCATCACAATCATCATCCAATAGATTACAAGATTCAGCTCCTGCGGGGTTAATAGCTGGATTGTTGTCATTACAATCATATCCTGCAACAAATCCATCTCCGTCTGCGTCCACATTGCTTACACAACCTTCATCCACAACACCATTACAGTTATTGTCTTGGTTATCGAAACAAACTTCTGTTGCACCAGGGTAAATGGAAGCATTGTTGTCATTGCAATCAATTGGGGAAGAGAATCCGTCTCCATCTACATCAAGTGCAGGACATGTATCATCGATACCATCGCAATCCTCATCAATGCTGTTTCCACAAACTTCAGTTGCTGAAGGATTGATGGAAGCATTGTTATCGTTGCAATCACTACTGTTAAGCACATAACCAGTTGGTTGATCACAAGCTACTAAGGTACCAATCGCATCACCGAATCCATCAGAATCAGTATCTACATACCATGAGCTTCCTGTTGTTTCATCAACAGTGCCATTACAGTTGTTATCAAATCCATCATTACAGATTTCCTGAGCACCAGGATAGATATCTTGGTTCGTGTCATCACAGTCTGAGTTATCAGCAACCATTCCGGCTGGCGCCAAGCAAGCAGTTACAGCAATTGCATTGGCATCTCCATAACCATCAGCATCACCATCAGTGAAATAATCAATGAAAGTAAGACCTTCATCAATTTGCACATTACAGTTGTCATCAATATCATTACAGATCTCTGATGCTGAGGGATTAATAGCCGCATTGTTGTCATCACAATCTAACGCTGCATCAAAGCCATCTGCATCTGCATCTGTTCCAGTACAAGCCAAATCAGCTCCACTGCAATCTTCATCAATGTTATTACCGCAAATCTCTGTAGCCGAAGGATTGATGGAAGCATTATTATCATCACAATCCGCTGGCACATCAAAGCCGTCACCATCAGCATCTGTTCCAGTACATGCCAAATCAGCGCCACTACAGTCTTCATCTATGTTGTTACCGCAAATCTCAGCGGCTGATGGATTGATGGATGCGTTTGTGTCATCACAGTCTGCCGGAGTAAAGAACCCATCTCCATCTCCATCCACAGGATTACAAACATCCACTATACCGTTACAATCTTCATCTATGGCATTATCGCAAATCTCAACACCGTTGGGGTTGGCAGTTGCATCAGCATCGTTACAATCTGAACTGTTGGTCACATATACACCTAAAGCAGGACAAGCGGCAGTAAATGAAGTTAAATATGTTCCCGCAGAACCACCACTACCAGAGGGTAAACTGTAAACAATATCACCAACAGAACTTAGCACATCAAAACCAACTTCTCCGGTAAATGCGCCAACAACAGTCCAAGTCAAATCATAAGCAGTATTATTAGTCAAAAGAACAGTCTCTTGCATTCCAGTACCAGTGGTGAAATTCACACCAATGGTCGCGTCAATATTGGCACCTCCATTGGAAGTCAACTGCATCTGATTTCCATTCCAACCATCACCATAAGTATCGGTCAAGTTGAAAGTATACAAACAAACTGGAGGCGAATTGGGATCGTAGCAAGATTCAATGGATGTTGCACCACCAAATGTATCATTGTCAGCGTCCAAATAGTAGGTCGTAGTAGGTAAGCCGTTATCAATCAAATCATCACAGTTATCATCGATGGTGTTGCATACTTCGGTTGCCAATGAATTAATACTGGCATTGTATGGAGCACAATCAACCGCATCCACATCACCATCACCATCAGCATCTGTAGTACATCCTTCATCCGCTTGACCATCACAGTTGTTGTCAATCAAATCATCGCACACTTCACTTGCAGCAGTGTTGATGGCAACATCAGCATCATTACAGTCTGTATTGTCTGTCACCAATAAAGGATCTGGTGTACACAAGAAAACAGCCGTTGCATTGTCGCCAAAACCATCGCCATCTGCATCAGTATAATAGGCTATTGGATCAATACACTCCGATGAACACAAGCTGAAGTCAATCAATCCACCTCCGTAGGCCCACAATTGAACAAAAACAGTATCTCCTGCTGGAACGGTAGTTACTGTTATTTCTGGCATTAAACCAGGACCAGTATCATCATCACAAGCTATCAAACCATAGACACCCGTTACAGGATCATAGGTGTAAGCAGCCATACCGGCATCTACAGTACCTTGAGGATTCAACAACAATACTCCAGACGAAGGAACGGCAATGGCAAACCAAGCGTCAGATTGCTGAACTCCTTGCCAAGATGGGTTATTGGCACAGCCAGGACCACCAGGATTGGGTGAAGGAGTATACAAAGCTGGGTCAATGGTGACACTGATACAACCGGTGGTTGGATCCGCTGTAAATGCTGTCCAAGGCTCGTCACCTGGGGAAGAAATATAACCCAAGCAAGTACAATCCGACTGAATCTGATCTCCTCCTGTCGCTGGGTTTCCATCATTACAGAATGCTCCAATCCATATGGTATTGTCATTGTCATTACAATCTCCGTTACATGATGTGTATCCATCTCCATCTAAATCAAATCCTTCGTCAATCACAGCATCACAGTTGTTGTCAACCAAGTCGCACACCTCAGCAGCACCAGGATAAACCGCAACGTTGTTATCATCACAATCATCTGCAGTAACAAATCCATCTCCATCAATGTCTGTAGTGCAGCCTTCATCAATTGCTCCGTCACAGTTGTTATCGATATTGTCTCCACAAACTTCAGTTCCTCCAGGGAAGGCAGTCGCTGAAGCATCGTTACAATCGGTATTGTTGGTCACCCAAGTTGGATCTGGTGTACATGTCAATACAGGCGTAGCTGTGGCATCTCCATAGGTATCCGCATCCAAATCAGGATAATAGGTCAAAGCTGTGCTACAGTCAGAGGCGCAGAAATTGAAGTTAATGGTGTTACCTGGATTGTAAGCCCACAACTGAATATAAATAGGAGCACCGGGTGTTAAACCTGTCAATGTCAATTGTGGCATTAAACCAGGACCTGTATCATCATCACAACCTAACAAGGTAAAGGTATTTGTTGCTGCATCATAGTTGTATGCGGCCATACCTGCGTCTCCGGTTCCTTGAGGTGATAAAAATAATTCGCCATTCGCAGGAGCATTAATAAGAACCCAAACATCGGGGTTTTCACTACCTACAGTATTACCTGCACAACCAGGCGCCGCGACTACTGTACTGATGGTGTATGAGGTTGGATCAACGGTGATATCAATACAACCTGTTGCAGGATCAGCAGAAAAGGCATTAGATGGTTCATCACCCAATACGCCAATACAAGAACAGTCTGCTTGAATCAAATCATTGGTCGTAGTTGGATCTCCATCATCACAAGTTGCACCGATCCATACGGTTGGGTCTGCATCGTTACAATCACCATCGCAAGAGGTATATCCGTCGAAATCAGCATCCTGATTTTCGTCTATCACACCATCACAGTTGTTATCCTGCAAATCGCAAATTTCAGGAGCGCCGGGATTTACCGTGGCGTCTTGATCGTTGCAATCATCAGCAGCTACAAAGCCATCGGCATCATCATCTTGACCTGCACAGAATGCGGGTGCTACAAATGTAGTTGTTCCCATACAGCCAGGATTGCCTGAAAACACACCCATCAAAGTATGCGTCGCACCATCTGAGTTCAACCCTGTGGCGTTAATGGCTATTGAAGAGTTGAACGGGGCATTCCATGTCTGGATGATATTGCCATCCATGTATAAGTCCAACGTTCCTGAAGCAGGAGCCAAAGAAGTGTTGATATAATTATTCTGGGCTTGAACCAAAGTATATTGATTCGTTATGGGGTCACAAGCAGAAGGGGTGGCACAAAACGGGAAAGATATTGAACAAGCTGGTAGCGTCAATGGATCGACAATAAACGGCTCAATAGGGCAACCCGCAGTTGAACCATAACTTCCAAATTGACTATCTCCACCTGAAGCAACGGTAACTGTTAAATCGATATCAGAAACCGTTGTTGCTGTAACGCACATGCTCATTACACAAGAACCAGCATCACCCCAGTCATTTCCACCATCACCATCATTGTTGTAATCATAATAATAACCTTGTCCTGCTGGGTAAGCTGATCCACCAGTAGGAGCAATGCTTTCCTGCCAGATCCAATCTCCAGGTCCTCCGTTACACTCCACAGGAGCTGTAAAAGGAGTAGCCAAAGACCAACCTGTGCCTAAAGTGATGGCCATACCATCTAACCAGTCACCAGAATTTTGGCCGTAATCCAATGTGTAACATATCGTAACATTTGTTCCTGTAGGCCAAGTCCCAGCCGTTGGAGCAGGTTCAAAAGTAATGCTTTGCGGTCCCAAACAAGATACGATGGTTGTGCCACCTCCACATGTACAATCCGCTTGGATAGTCTCATCTATTGTTTCAGCATTTCCATCATTACATGGTGCTCCAGGGTAAATGGTTGCACAGTTATCGTTGCAATCTGTGAAAGCATCAAAACCGTCACCATCATTGTCAGAAGCAGTACAACCTTCGTCTACTACACCAGAGCAATTCTGATCGATGCCATCACCGCAAATTTCAGCAGCCGCAGGATTGATACTTGCATCATTGTCATTACAATCAATCAAAACATCAAAACCATCACTATCCGCATCCGTTCCTGAGCAAGCATCATCTATTCCATCACAATTCTCATCTATTCCGTTTCCACAGATTTCGGTGGCTTGAGAATTGATTGAAGCGTCATTGTCCGCACAATCTCCATTGGTCAATGCGCCGCATCCAACAATAATTGAAGAACCATCTCCATCCAAATCAGCGTCTAAATAAGTAATTACCGCATCATCACAATCATCGAAATTACTCACATAGCCTGCAGGCTGCGAACAATCAAAGATGGTATTATTGCTATCTCCAAATCCATCACCATCCAAATCAGCATAAAACTCGATGCTGACAAATTCATCTACCTCGATGTTACAATTGTTATCCAATCCATCACAAATTTCAATGGCGCTTGGATTGATAGCAACATTGTTGTCATCACAATCAACATCGGAGGTGAATCCATCTCCGTCGTTGTCCACCAATCCTGCACAGTTGTCATCCACCAAGCCATTACAATCGTTGTCCAACAAATCACAAAATTCAGCTGCTCCTGGATAAGAAGTGCTGCTTGCATCGTTGCAATCTGTACCATCTAATATCATATTGGCATCTGGAGTACAAGTTAAAACAGGCGCTTGATTGGCATCTCCAAATCCATCCGCATCAACGTCCATATAGTAAGCCAATGCCGCCTGACAATCGGATGAACAGAAATAGAAATTCAAGGTGTTTCCTGGATTGTATGACCATAGCTGAACATAAATCTGAGCTCCTGGGGTCAACCCAGAAAGAGAAAGTAACGGCATCAATCCTGGCCCACCATCGTCATTACAACCCAATAAAGTATAAGTGTTGCTTCCTGGATCATAATTATAAGCAGCCATCCCCGCATCTCCAGTACCCTGAGGTGACAAGAACAATTCACCATTGGCAGGAGCGTTGATCAATATCCAAAGATCTGGGTTCTCGCTTCCCACTGAGTTTCCAGCACATCCAGGAGCTGGAACAACCGTAGAAATTGTGTAAGTAGTAGGATCTACTGTTATATCGATACATCCTGTTGTTGGATCTGCTGCAAACGCATTGGAAGGTTCATCCCCTATAGCACCTTGGCAGGTGCAATCTGATTGAATGACATCACCACCTGTGTTGGCATTTCCATCATCACAGACGGCGCCGATGTAAACTGAAGGATCGCCATCGTTACAATCACCATTACATGTAGTATAGCCATCCCCATCCCCATCAAATCCCTCATCTATCAAACCATCACAATTGTTATCCAACAAGTCACAAACTTCGGAAGCACCGGGAAAAATAGACGCATTGGCATCATTACAATCTGAACCTATGTCAAAGCCATCTCCATCATTATCTGAGAAAGGGGTTACCAAGAAAGGAATCAAAGTACAATCGGCACCTGTGTAGCCTCCCATACTTCCATCACCCCCTGTTGTCACTTGAACACTCAAATCAGTGTTATCATTGACCGTTGCTTGAATACAAAAACCAATTGTACAATTTCCTGCATCACCATCATCATTACCTCCATCTCCGTCTAGGTTAGCGTCATAATAGTATCCTTGACCAAATGTTAATCCTGATCCCGTTGCAAAAACTGAATTTTGCCAAATCCAAACTCCACTTCCCGCGGTGGCACAAACAGAAGGCGCCGTAAATGGCTGAATGTTTGACCAACTTGCACCGAGTATTACCTCGAAACCATCTACCCAACTTGCCGTATTTTGCGCATAATCCACCGTATAACAAATCGTCACTACTGTGCCCGGTGCATAAGCTCCAGCAACAGGCGATGGGCTAAACGAAACACTCTCGTTACTCACGCATTGCGCATTCATCTGAATACTGCTGAATAACACGGAAATTCCTAGAAAAATGAATGACAAAAACAATGGCTTGGCATTCAAAAAAGTTCTGAGGTTCATCAATTAAAATTTTGGTTAGTCGTCAAAAATAGGGAAATTCTCTAATAATTACAACTTTAATTTTTCCAACTCTCATTTTTAACAAAAAAGAATACCCGATCATTTTCTATGTTCTTTTCGTCTTAGCTTCGACTTGTGGAAATCGATTTAATAGAAGAAAACAAAGAAATTGTCAGACGTTACCGCAGTCTTTTGCGCGTATGCAACAGGTCCAAAACCAAAAACGAACGCAACCTCATCCGAAAAGCTTTTAATGTCGCATTGGAGGCCCACAAGGACATGCGTCGCAAAAGTGGTGAACCATACATTTACCATCCGTTGGCCGTTGCCAAAATTGCAGCTGAGGAATTGGGCCTTGGAACACTGGCCATTGTCTGTGCCCTCCTTCATGATACAGTTGAAGATACCTACATTACATTAGACGATATTGAGAATCTGTTCGGAAAAAAAGAACGGATTATCATTGATGGACTGACCAAAATTTCAGGGGTATTTGATCACCAAACCACCAGTCAGCAGGCAGAGAATTTCAGAAAGATGTTGCTCACCCTGAGTGATGATGTTCGGGTTATTCTCATCAAATTGGCCGACAGATTGCACAATATGCGTACGCTGGATCACATGTCCAGAGAGAAGCAGTTGAAAATCGCTAGCGAAACTTTGTTCATGTACGCTCCTTTGGCGCATCGCTTAGGATTGTACAACATCAAAACCGAGTTGGAGGACCTTAGTCTTAAATTTCAAGATCCTGAAGCTTACGAGGAAATTACCGCTAAATTACAAAAAACCCAAGCGGTGCGTACCCGATTCATCAACCAATTCACCCTTCCTATTCGACGCGCATTGGATGAAATGGGGGTGAAGTATGAAATAAAAAGCAGGACAAAATCCATTTTCTCTATTTGGAATAAGATTCACCAAAAAGGTGTTCCGTTTGAAGAAATCTATGACTTATTTGCCATTCGAATCATCATTGATAGCGATGAAGAACACGAAAAAAGTGAATGCTGGCGCGTATATGCGGCAGTAACCGATTACTATCAACCCAGTCCGGAACGATTGCGTGATTGGATTAGCATTCCCAAGTCATCCGGATATGAAGCACTGCATACCACCGTCATGTCCCCCTCTGGTAAATGGGTTGAAGTGCAAATTCGTTCTGTGAGAATGGATGATTTGGCGGAGAAAGGATATGCCGCGCATTGGAAATACAAGGGAACCGTCGAATCGCCTGAAACCAAGTTGGACAAGTGGTTGAGC
>JACCDW012110244.1_pt1 | contig 13581 bp, 38 predicted proteins | sample 7449781 | NCBI WGS metagenome assembly JACCDW01 (sample SAMN15323449, study PRJNA562643) | freshwater metagenome | isolation source: river surface water | place: USA:Blue River Watershed | collected 2017-08-18 | reverse complement strand
ATATTCCCCACCTTTATCCAATCTTTGTTATCCATTAAATTATTTTCCATTTCGTATATTCCACTTTCATCGGCAGTTCTACGAAGATAGATACAAAGTGGTACATCATAATCAGATTTTGCTTTGTATTCAAATCGGTAAGCCTCATCACCAGTAGGAATTAATCCACCATCATCGCCAGGAAAATCCACAACCTTTTCACATACCCATTCTAACATTGGTGAAGGTATGTAAAAGTTATGTAGTACCATTTCAGTGCCTACCATTTTATCTATGTTTTTTATTGTTAGCATCTTATATATTTTTCCATTTTCTAATCATACCAATCAACGCAGTACAAAACATATCTTTATTTTTCACTTGAACATAATAAAGAAAATCTCTAATTGGGGTTTGGCGGGTTGGATTACCATTACCATGTCCCCAACACCAAAACTCAAATTGATAAGCAGTTGTTTCATCACCACTAATCGGGTCTCTTTCCAACATAACATCCAAAACTCTACCTTCACTATTCTTCAATTCAAAATAGTATTGAGTACCTGTTTCTTCAATCTTTTGGATACTCCAACTTGGCCAACTAAAATAATCTTTTAGTTTATTGTAATTTTGTATCTTTAGCTTCATAAACTTATTAATATTAACGCAAGTATAATCAATAGGTATATACCCATTATTTTCAATGAAGTCCAATCCGTTTTCTTTTTCATATTATCTTTTTGCTTTTTCTGCTTCGGAATACTTTTTCAAATGGTTAAGTGTATCTTCGAAGTAGGATATGAATACATCCTTATTTTGAATTTCTTCTTTCAATAGTCCAACGCAAGTTATACCATGCCATCCCATACAAAACAATTCATATTGATTGTTCTTAGGGAACTTACTCAATACAACTTCAAATTCCGAATAAAAATCCCTATTCGGTGCTACATCGTTTGGATTACCTTCCATAGTAAAGGCATAGCACTTCGAATCACCACCAAACCTTTCCGCAATTTTGAGAGACTTGATACGTTTACCTAATATAGTAGTACCTACCAACTTATCAATACCGTTAATAACTAATTCTTTTACCATATACCTTTAATTTTAAGAAAGTTAAGAAAAGAAGATTTAGAACCAATAGTTGAATAATCATATTGCTCGTTCAAATGTTTAGCACGAATCAATCCATCGGGCTCTACATAGGAACGGGATACATTCAATTCGGACATCCACTTTTGGAAATCCGGTTGTACCATCGTTTGCTCTCTCTCCATTTGTAAAGACTCATACGCTTGGACATCATTAACACTATTCAATACAGTAGTAATAGTAGTAGTACTCATAATAAAAGGGGTTTAAATAAAATTTAATTAAATAATAGTAGTAGTAACAATAAAGGGAATAAATTACTTACTCCCCTTCTTTGCTCTCTTTTTCTTTTCAGTAGTAGTAGGCTCTAACGTTTCAGTAGTAGAATCAACCATAGGAATAGAACCATCGTTAAACTCCCCACCAATAGGGAAGAACTGACCTCTACCCCCAATATGGATAGAATGAATCCTACCACCTGATTTACCCCTAATAACTACATCTTCTTTAGGGGAAGTACCATAAATGACACCATCAACGTTTACCTTACCATCAATAACTTTAAAACTTTTCATACCTTAAATTTTAATTGTTTAGAAATTTGATATACCCAAAGATACGAAAAATCCCCGAAAGTACCAAAAAAATGTCAAAAAAGATAGGGAGCATAACCCGTTGAAAATCATCAAGTTGCCTGAGAGCCCCAAAAACCCGATATAACTCATTGATACCCAACTCCTTACATATTAGGGGCTTTTTCTCCCATTTAAGCCCCTATCTCTGACCAATCCATACCAATACCCTAAAGAGAATAGAAAACCGCTAAATTGATAGGCTAATCCCTTATAGAAAGCTAAATAGGTACTACCTAATATATAAAAATTCCAGTACTGGAAAATTCTGTTCTCGATACGTGAACGGCCCCCGCCTGACCATAGCGCTTTTTTTATTTTCTTAGTTCCACGAAATTCAGTCCCCCCTGTCCCCCCTCTACGTCTCAACCCCTACAACCGTTCTAGCGAATACCCCTATACTACACCCACGTCCCCCATCCTCTACGTCTCAATGGGTATAAGGGTTCTAGCGGCTACTTATATATACTTTCACTTTGTATCAGTCCCCCCATAGTGGGTATGGACGTAAAAAACCCCCGTTGTAGAAACAACAGGGGGTACAGTTTATGAGTAAAGGGTTTAAGTAAAATTATTTTAGCTAATGTCCGAATCTATATAAGTGGTGAACCAGCTCTTTATAGTGCTATGGGTCAGTCCGTTAGTGTATTGTTCGGGTCTAGCTTCCAAACAATCTTTATATAATTGCTCCATATCTTCTCTATGATATGTAAACAGGGCATGTATCTTAGCTTTAATACTATTTTCCGCTCTCATACCAGCTTCCCATACATTGTGGGAATCGGACATCATATAAGAGTAATCATGCTTTTGGACCATATCCATCAGGTCCCTTCTCATTTGTTCAGCTACATTCATATCTTTAATTTTTAGTTTAATAAGTTGTGTTCTTTGTAGTAGGACTCAAACCTACAAGTGGGTTACTATTGGTACTATCGAAAGGTAAATCACTCCTTTCTCCCGTTTTCACCTATCCTTTGGGCCATCAGCTTGGGAGGCAGCCCTTTCCGAAAATCTCTATTTCATCCCAATTCGGTGCGTGTGTCACTCCGCCATACAAAGAACAAATTGAATTGTGGGTAGGAATCGAACCTACCTATATACCATACACAATTGGGGTTATTAAGAATGTGCTCTTACATCCGATTCGTACATAGCTTCATAAGCTTTATACTCAGCCGAACCCATCGGAGCTTTACTATTAGGTTTTACTCTAATCACTTCGGTATTCTCCAAATCATTAGCCATTAAGAAACCATTAACTAGCTTTTCCATCAAGTCAGTACGGTTATCACGCTTATCCAACTTATTGTAGGCTGCTAGGGCCATAACCATAACTTTCAACTCTTTAGCGGTGAAAGCTGATACAATACGTTCAGTAGTATTCATATACATATTACTTAGATTTAGGGGTTTTGAAATAGAACTCATATGCCGTTTTTATAAACACATACCCAACGATTGATACGGCTGAAACAATAAGGGCTTCGAAAATTGTAATTGTAGTACCCATAGTGATTATTTTAAAATGAATTTAACAATAGTACCGAAACCATTAGCAACCAAGTCAGACTTGATTTCTTTATGGAATTTCTTAGGGAATTTACCCATAACAACCGGATACTCAGCTAAGATACGATTGATAGTAGCTGATTCAGATTTGAACATCTTTAAGAAGGCCTGAGCCTGAATTAAGGACTTTTTCGTTTTACACACAATTCGGTGTGTTTTACCCATAAAATCGGTATATTCAACCGAAACGGAGAATTTAGGGTTTTCACTCATTTTACTAGCGGAGAACGTTTTGTAAGGATTTTCGTTATACATATCTTATCATTTTTGTTACATAGTAAAGATATGAAGGATCTTGGACGTGGCCAAATATTTAGGGGATTATTTTAAAAATTCTTTCTTGATAATCAACGCTTTATACATATATTTTTTTATAATATCATAAGCGGTTGATAATCAATGACTTACGATTTAGTGTAGGTCCTGAAGATTTCATAGATGCCCTACACAGTTTCGCAGAAGACGGGACCGGCTATAGCCTATAACTTACAATATATTGTTAAAATAGGGGTGAAATGTAGGTAGGTTTGCTCTAACGTGTTAGTTAGCGATTAATAAGTAACGAATCCAGTCCAGACGAATAGGGCTGTTTGTCTGGAGGAGTTGTCTGGTGAAAGGGCATAAAAAAAGGATACCCGAAGGTATCCTTAATCCATTTACTAACCGTTAAATAATTACTTAACAGCTTCAGTGCTATCAGCTACTGGAGCTACAGTTGAATCAACAGCTACTGCTGTTGTATCTACTGCTACTGCAGCTGAATCAGTAGTTGCTTCAGTTGAAGCGTTACCACCACATGCTACCAATGTAGTAGCGATTGCGAATACAAAAAGTACTTTTTTCATCTTGCTTTGTTTTATTATTGTTTAATTATTGGACCTATTAACTATAACAGGTATAAGTAGTGTGTAGTTAAAAAAATTGGGACCGGTGGGCTTTCCTTACCGGCCCCAAATAGTTATTTAATTACGCACCAATCCATTCGTTACGCAATGTCTTTGCTTTCTTCAATGAAGTTTCGTATTGAGAATACATAACTCCATCTTCAGTTACTCTTACACGGTAAGATACAGTACCAGAAGGTCTTGTAATCTTTTGAATGTTGTTTGAAACAGTTTCATAAATGTTTCCACGCTTTGCTGCTTTTTTTGACTTAGTAGCCATAGTTTTGAATGGTTGACCTCATACACCAATAGGTTTTGTTAATATAAGTGGACCCTTTGTATATAGGTGGTGTCCTTTACCTAAGAATGTAAAGATACGAAATTAATTCGAATCTGCCAAATTTATTTCTCTTAATATTTCCTGCTCCAATTCCCATTGGTCCGCAGCTAATTCTATACAAATATACGAATAATTTTTCACTTTACCAAATTTATTTTGAGAATAGATTCACAATACGAACCAACCTACCAACTCTATCAGCCAACTCACCAGGGCAAGTTACCTTTTGACCGGTAAATGGTTTAATGTTACGGTTACCATTACCTTGCTTAGTTAGTTTAAGGCCTAATTCACTAGCTCTATTTTCAATATCTTTTTTGGTATTCGTACTCAAAGAATCGAAATTTTTAATAAGGATGTTGGGCTCATATGAAACCGCATCATCTTTTGGGTATTGGTGAACTTCAAATGTTACACCTTTAATAGTGGTACTCAATACATCATTGTATCTGTTACCTACATAGTTACCGTTGCGTTTAAATGTTACTTTGTTCATTTTATATAGTTTAAGGTTTAAAATTTAATAGTGTCGAATCCCTGCCCCTTACGGAAAGCATTGATTTCTTTTTGGAATGATTTGTTAAGCTTGATACGCTGACAAACCTTAGTACCATTAAGAGCACCCATATACATTGCTACCGATGCACGATTGATACCTTTGAATCCAATAAGCTCCATTTGCTCTACAATCTCGTCAATCTGCCAATCTTCAAATATATCGCACCACTCCACTTCATTAGGGAATTGTAGTGTAGCTAAAGCAAATACTGTCTTTGTCTTTGTTGTGTATTGACTGTTCACTTCCCAACCAACATTTGTTCCATTTTGTTTCATATTCTTAGTTTTAATTAAATACATATTCATTTTCCCAGCGTAGAAGCATATATTCGGTAAATGCTTTACATTCATACTTTTTAGCTCCCGCTAACATTCGGAAGCTGGACTTACGGTTTGGTTTAAGTGGTTTATCCTTTTTGGTAAGGGGACTAGTACCAAAGTTCCTATAATGTTTCTTTGGCATGTTATTCAGTTTCAACGTTAGTGTTATCTAAAGGTGTAACGCCGGCAGCAACCATTTCTTTTTCAACACTCTTTTTACCTTTAGCAATTACCTTTTCCGAATCCAATGCTTCGATTTGTGCGATAGCATATCCAGCGTTAGCGTATCTTTTACCAACCAATTCACTAGCCCATGCCGGCGCTGAAGCAACAAATACCATATCCGGTAACGATTCCGTACCAATAGGTTCTAAAGTTACTCTTTTATGTTTGAATGCTTTCACTTTAGCAATAGCTTTAGCTTTCTTTGTGACAGCTTTAGTAGCTGTTTTTCTTTTAGTTACTTTCTTAGTAGCCATATCTTAATAAGGGGTTTAAGGGTTAATTACTTCATCTTTGCTTTCTTCTTAGAACTTACCCAGTCCAATTCTGGATATTTGTTTACCATATATCGTACCCACTCTGCGTTAGTACGTTTATCAGGGTGTTCACCACGGAAGAACATTGTCTCACCGCCTAATGATTTCAAATAGTTGTAGCTCTTTGTAGTTTTACTTTTCATATACTTAATTTTTAATTATTTAACAATACCAATACGCTTCCATCCACCATCCCATTCCACTCCATTCAAATACCAAATCCAATTCTTTTGTTGAACCCACACACCGGGGATACCATTCAACCTTTCTCTTGTAGTATTGCTGGACCAACCTGCGTTACTTACACTAAGGACACCTAAAGGGTCAATAGTAGCGATAGTGTTACCATGCAATTTCAATTTCCAAAACGATGAATCGAATTCAACGCTCATATTACCTTTACGGAATTTCTTACCTGCCAAAAAAGCTTGGACAGATTCATTAGTTATTTTCCTACTCATTGTAAGGGGTTATTTATTAGGGAATAATTTACAAATATCAATCGGAGTATATCCACAATGGAATACATCGTTAAGTACACATATCGTATCGTATGATAGGTTTAACCAACTATCAGTTTCCATCAAATTATCAATACAATTTTGACCTGATGTTGGGTACTTGTGAGTAAACGCTAGAAGTTCATTGATTTTATCAACTTTCATTCGGTTGATTAAGGGGTTGATTTTCGTACTATTCATATATCTTAAATTTGTTACATCCCAAAGTTATGGATATTCTGGGACATCGCCAAATATTTAAGAACTTTTTTTAAAAATTGTTTCTTGATAATCAACGGTTTATATATAGGACTTTTCGTAATCTGTACAAGTCATTGGAAATCAACGGTTTATAAATCCACCCCCGTGCCCTATTTAACATAATATCTTATATAAGTATTTCCCCCATTCTTGGGAGCTAAGGGGTTGATAATCAATCGCTTAGTGACTTAACATAATATACGTTATATGTTATTTGAAAATATATAAAAAAAGCACCTATTTGTTAGATGCTTTTCAATACGATATTAGTTTGAGTTAAATTTTATTCATCCGGCCATTCTAAAACCCCATCCCTACATGCGGTAAGCAATTCTAATTCCTTTTGAGCATCTTCGATGACCTTTAACTTATCAGCAATCCGAAAATCCAATAAGTGAAGTGCACCCTTTTTTCTCCCCCATTTTTTTGGATATTGTAATGTATTCCCTATCGGTAAGTATTCACCTTTAATTAAGGTCCATTTATCATTACATTGCGTTACGGGATAATATCCACCCGATTCGTTAAGATGTAAGAATACATTACAATGCTCACCCCTATTGTTAGCTACCTGTCCGGGAGCTGGGACCTTACCTAGTTCTTCGTCTGTATGCACGTTTTACTAATTTTTCGTTTTCTCTGGCTTGTATTTCGTATGGATTGTTTTTGTACCCATATTGTAGCTGGTAATGATTATACCAACGATAGGACTGTTGTGCATGTGTCCATTCGTGTAATAGAGTCTTTTGGACCGCTATCATTCTTTTACATTGTGCTAAATTAATCCAAATAGTTTTTTCCCAATCGTAGTAACCAACCTCAGCACCTTCTTTCATATCCCAATAGAATGCTATCGCTGAGCATTTACTTTCACCGAGTTTTTCGTATGCCCAATTCCATAAGCGGTTACAATCAAATCTCATTCCTAATCTTTTATTACTTACTCTCATAAATATCATTCAGTTTGACAAATAATTTATCTATACAAATATACGAATTTTTTCCGAACTTTCCAAACCCTATCCACTCCCAGCTCCCTAAGCATACCCCACCCTCCTCACCCTAAAGTTACGAAAAAAATCCGAACTTACCAAATCTTTTTTAGCTTCGTGCAACCCACACCAATAGGGGATTGCATGGGATGGAGCTAGTATGTAAAAATCCTCAAGAAAAATTTTGTAGAAAGCTAAAGAATTCGTATGTGTCCTTAGACCTATTTGATATGATATACTTTAATGGACCAAATTCCATGTCAATATCAATAGGTGGGTGAAAGTGGGAATTTGTGTTAGTGTGATAGGGTATGGGTTTTGAATTACTATGTACTATCAAAATATAAATGTATTCCGATAGCAGTATATTTTGGTATGAAATGTAATTAATTTTTTGTAGTATCAAAATAGCTTTTCCTAAGCTTTCACATCCCTACTCAAAAGGATTAGCTTCCTATCAATACTAACCCACCCAAAATCGTTAGTGTAAGGGCTATCCATAGAGCTAAATCGGTTAAAGGTTTTGGATTCCTATTCGGTTTCATTTACGTTTGTGTTTAGTGTTAAGAGCTCGTATTTTTTATGAATGATATGTTTGATTTGGGAGCACAATTCGTATTCCTCTAACCCAATACATTCGGTTAATAACCATTCTAATCTTTGTATTTTGGATTGTAATTCGATACGTTCCCTTTGTGTTAAACGGTGTGAGTTAAGAGTATCCATAACGTTGTAATTAATGCGGTTAGTAGTAGGAGCTCGGACCCATTCCCCATTCTCAGCTTCTTATTCGTTTCCCTCTTTATCCTTCCTATCATCTTTGTATTCTCTTTTATACATCCATACCTTAAACCATATATAGAACCCCATCAGCCCTATTATACCTAATCCCTCACCTATATTGTGTATCCCTTCCATTCCGTTTAAGTGTTTTTATTTTTCTTTACTTTTTGGGTTATCTATTTCCTGTTGGTTGGTGTTTATATACCTATCCACTATATACATTCCTACTAAGTATCCTATTACTATACCTGATATGATTACCCCTATTATCATCCGTTAGCCTTTCCAATTAAATGTTACATTCAATCCGTTTATTACTATGTCACACCTTTCGTGTCCGGCTTTCAATACCCCATTTTCCTTTACCCAACTCCATTGCCCCGGAAGGTGATTTCCAATTACACTCATTATTGTTTGAGTATCCCCCATTGCTGGTCGAATACCATTACGGATTCCACTTTCAATTTCATCCTTTGTTAAAGTTTTTATTGTATCGCTCATATTATTTATTTTATTGTGTTTTCCATCGTATTCGTACACTCTTATCCTTCGGATTGATTAGTACATTATAAGATGCACCTTCACCAATAAGGACTTCCCCAAACGGACGAAATTCTAATTCATCACCAAGCTCCCTCATCCATCCTTCCCTCTCAACTTCCAAATCCTTCCATTCCCTTACGGATACCCATTCGATTATTTGTTCTCTTTTATTCATTCGCTCGCTCGTTGGATTAGCTTGTACTATTAAATATATACTATCAAAAAAATTTCCCCATCGACCCGAACCCCATTTCACCTATACGATATATACGATAGTACTGAAAGGAATATACTAATTATCTTTAAATATATAATTGTTAATGTGAATGTCCAAGCATTCAATAAAGGATGTAATGCTTTTAAAGTCCTCAAATGTATGTACCGATTTGTAGTTTTTGTTCTGCCTTAAAAATGCCGTTTCCATTATGTACCCACTTCCGTTTAACCGCTCTCTTGCTAATCGTATTGTCAATTCATTAAAGTAATTCCGTCCAATAGCCCAACTCCCTTCTCGTTTACGGATTTGAAATACATAGCATCCATCCGATACAAATAGTTCACTTACCCCCCATTCTTTTGTACCTGCGAATTTACTACGAATTATGTTTATGTTCTCTATTGTAAGCATTCGATTCGTTTATTAGGTCCTTAATGATTACAGCCCAATCGTCTGCTCTATCCATTACTACTCTTTGAAATCCTTTTAATATGGATTCTCTTTGCTCCTTTGTTAATACTATATCTAATTCTTGCTCTATTCTTTTTATATCGTCCAACGTTACATTCATACTATTTAGATATTGCTTTACTAATTATGTCCACAATTCTATTCAACCGCCATTCACTCTTTTTTTCCCTTATTGTTTTCGGCTCTTCGTCCTTTGTTCTGTCATATACATTCACACTACCATACGAACTTTGCATTGATTGAATATACATACCATGCAAATGTGGTGGAATATCTTTAAACTCACCTATTATTGTAATTGGTAATTCTGTCCCCGTTCCTGCTATCGTAATTGATGCATTTATTTGGGCCTTTGTACTACCCTTCATTGTAAGGTGTCCACTATCTAATGTTATGCTCATACAAAACTTTTTTGATTACTTTTTTTACTACTTTATGTGCCACAATTAATGCAATTAATGCTCCAACTCCTGCTCCTATTAAGAAGCCCCAAATAAATTGAAATTCTGCGCTCATAGGTTTATTTTATAATCATTAACAATTCTTGCTCTCTAAACAAATAGTATTCTTTGTTTTCTAACTTTACAGTTTGTGCCGTACCAATTTGTGGCATCATTACTTTATCCCCTACCTTTACACTCATTGGAATTAAGACACCATCGTTTGTGTATATACCAGAACCTACCGATACAACAGTTCCTATCTTTGTATCTTCACTTTTAGCAGAATCAGGAATTATAATTCCCCCCATTGTTTTTGTTTGTATTTCCTCTTTTTCAATAAGTACTCTGTCCGCTAATGGTTTAGCTAATTGAAATGTTTCTTTATTCATATTGTTTTATTTTATAACTTAAAAAGGTAATGGGTCAACCAATGAAAATAATCTATTCTTAAACGTTTCAATATCTGCTACATCATTCCTATACAACCGTACTGATTGATTACCTCTTTTCATTTGCCAATTATAAGGCTTTTCTTTTGTTTTTGATTCTCTAAATAGTTTTACATCAAACCTGTTATTTGTATCGTTGTCCTTAATTATAAAGTTATATGTTTGTGGTGTCATAACAACACTAACGACTTCCATACCCAAACCCAAATCAGCTCCGTATAATTTATCGTAATTCTCTATTTTTAGTTTCTTATACATCTATTTTATATTTCATTTTTTATTGAAATATCATTTTCTTTAATCCATCTAATACAATCCAACATAATTTTTGCTCTACGGATGTCTTCGATGTTGTGCTCATTTTGACCTGATTCTAAAAGAGTAATAGCCTTTTTTTCATAAGAAGCTAGTGTTTCTGATTCTAAAATGATTACATCATTGTTAAGGTTTGTCTCCATTGTTTTGTGTTTTAGTGTTATTTTCAATTAATATATAACGGTATCCTGTTTCGGTTTGTTTAAACTCACCTTGCTTTGATATTAGTTTTACTAATTCAATCCCACCTCTATTTGCCAACAAAGTAACTGTATCCTCTAAATAAATTATCTTAGCCATTCCTTCCTATGCTTTATAAACCAATAAGTGTGAATCATTAATACACAACTGTTCACTACAATTGTAGGTCCAGCCATAATACCTAATCCGTAAACTATCCAAAATATCGAACCGATTGAATTTATTAAACGCAATCGGTAAATGTTTTCTATTGTAAATGAATAAAGGACTACTATCGTTCCTATATACCCAAATATGTCCCAATTCATACTATTCAAATAAATCTTTAAATAATCCAGCTTCAACTCTTTTACCAAATGCTTTACCCAATAATTCAGTTTGTAGTTCGTTAAAATGATTCTGCCTTTCAACTTCCTTACTAAATCTTTCTGGTGTCAATTCATCCAACTCTTTTATATTAAAATGCTGAGTAGGTATTGTAAACACTACATACCCTTCGTTTGTTTTACGAATATCAATCCCGTCCTTAATCCACTCTTTTAATTCAATCATTTTACTCATTAGGAATTAGTTTGTCAAAAATTCCCCATCTAGCATTTGTACCTCTAGCTTCAAGCTCTGCTTTCAAATCTTTTCTAAATTGTAAATCCTTTTCATCTCTAATTGGTTTATTTTCCAATTCAGCAACATATCCCAACAATATTGGAGTTGAAATATCCTTTAATGGTAATGTTAATTCCATAGTTAATTATTTTATTTTTTATAAATATATTTTTTCACAACTACTATCTTAAAAAAAATAAAGATGCTAAAAACAAATATGTAAACATAATTGTTATTATAAAAGCTGTCCAAATTTTATCTTTATCAATTTTCATTTACGTTGTATTCTATTTTATAGATAACACTCCTATCAACTGGATAGTATGCAACAACTTTTCTTTCGGAATTAACAAACCTTACAAATTCGTATAAACCTGCATCAGACCAACCAATTAAATCAGCGTTTACTTCTTTTAATTTGGTTTCACCATAAGTTAAAACTTCTATATAGTATTTGTTCATAATATTAATTGTTTGCTTCTTTAATTACTTCAATTGAATGAATAGCATCACCTTGTCTTATAAAATCAATAACCTCAATTCCATCAATCACTTTACCAAAGCAAGTGTGATTACCGTCTAAGTGTGCAACTCCTGCTCTGTTGTGACAAATAAAGAATTGTGAACCACCGGTGTTTCTACCTGCATGTGCCATACTTAGGACACCCCTATCGTGAAATTGCTTTGGTGCATTCACTTCACATTGGATTTTATATCCGGGTCCACCATCACCTCTTTTATTAGGACATCCACCCTGAATCATAAAGTTTGGAATAACTCTGTGAAAGTTTAATCCGTTGTAAAATCCCTCATTGATTAACTTTACGAAATTGTTTACGGTGATAGGTGTACTTTCATCGTACAATTCTGCTATCATATCACCTTTTGCTGTTTTAATTAATACTTTTGTTGCCATTTTATATTTTTACATTAAAGTTTATAATACATCTTATATCTTGTGTAGGTGCCGAACTTGAATGATAACGACTTCCATCAAATAATACAACCCTACCTTTTTTTGGACTGACTGTTTTTATTATTTCCAATTTAGTATCTTTAGTTAAATGTGGTATTTGTTTTTTAGTTTTATCAAATAAGAAAGTATCCCCATCCGTATCATTAACATAATACAAACATACCAAATGGTCATAGTTAATATCAATGTGCGGATTATCATATTCTTTTTTCAAATCCAATGGAGTTGGAAAATGCATAAAACTTCTAGCGTTATAAATTTCCTTACACTCTTTACCAATTGCTCTACATGCTTCTTGTGGAATTATTTGAACCTCACTTAATAAAGCTTCATTAATAAATTTAGGAGAATCTTGCTTTATATAACAAGCTATACCTGGAGTTAATTTTTTTATTCCTAATCTTTTAATCTCATTAGCTGGTAATGCAATATCCCTAAAAAACAACCAACATAATTTGTTGGATGTAAATATGTATTCAATTTTGTTTTGAACACTCAAAGGAATTGCGTCATCTAATACAATAATATCATCAATCATTTAAAATTAGTTTATTGATTTCTTTTTTGAAGTTGTTTTAGCTTTTGGTTTTGCTGATTTCTTTTTTGTTTTTGATTCTGAGTAATCCGGCTTAAAATATTCATCCGTATATTCAACGGCTTCAGGAAAAATAGATTTGTTTGTTTCCTCTAATCTTTTAGAAATATCCTCTTTTGCTATTTCTGCCATCTTTTGTTTTGCTTTTTTAGATACTCTACTCATTGGAATTTGTGCTAACGGGTCACTATCTCCATAATTACCACCAATTGTAGTTAGTTTAGCGGTTACAACTGGTATTGATGGGTCTGGTGCTGGAAATTTGGTATTCTCAAATTCTTGTTTCAGTAAATCCAATGATAATGAAGATGT
>JACCDW012098222.1_pt1 | contig 13582 bp, 25 predicted proteins | sample 7449781 | NCBI WGS metagenome assembly JACCDW01 (sample SAMN15323449, study PRJNA562643) | freshwater metagenome | isolation source: river surface water | place: USA:Blue River Watershed | collected 2017-08-18 | reverse complement strand
CTTCCACTTGTTTTTCGACTTGTTTTTCTACCTGTTCTTCCGCTTGTTTTTCTATCTGTTCTTCGACTTGTTTTTCTGCTTGTTTTTCCATTTGTTCTCTTTGAATTTTTTCATTAATCTCTCTTTCGATTCTTTCTAATCTTTCATGTTCTAGTTTCTCTCTTTTGATTGTCTCAGGGCTTTTTTTTTCATTTGTAAAAATACTATGTGCGGTACTTACATTATCAAAATATTTAACATCTTGTTCTACTACTTTAGCGTTAAGTAGATTTATTACAAGCCCTGAATTTAATCCGCCAAATATCATACCTTCGATGTATAATAAACATATAATGGGTTTGTTCACTTCAACATTTATATCCTTAAACTTTAGACATCTAAAAATAAATGGATCGTCGATATTTAGAGGACAACTAATTGACTTTTTAATCGTGGAGTCTATTTGATGTTTTGTTATTTGTTTCTTAAACCACTCTTCCGACTTTTGACTAGCTGTGGTTATTCCGATATTTTCAAGATGATTAATTAGATGGTAAAAATCTCTTGATTTTTCACTATTTCTATAAACCAATAATTCAATCTTATTCTGATCAATATGATTAAGGATTAGTTGTGGTGTTTGTACTATGATTCCATTTTGACCCATGTATGATAAAACACTTTTTTTAGTATTTTTATCAATTTCTTCTGGTTCTAGAAAATTACAAATTTTTAAATCGATATTCTTCACAGAATGGACCGTCTTTTGACTCATTTATAAATACATTAAGTTGTTATTTTTTATAATAATACGCATTACTCACTAAACATAATTTGTATATTCACAAAATAACCTATACATAAAATTATCAACATACTAATGGCCCATATGAGTTGTTCTGTTGTATAAGGGGTTTTTATTTCATTAATGAATACATATAAGTATGCAGTCAGGGACACCATAAACACAATGAATAATAAGTATGAAAATATAAATTTTAATGGTTTTTTATTTTCATTCATTTACTATAAAATAATAAATAAAATAAACTACCTATTTTTCGATATTATTATAAATGATACTTTCTTTTGACCCAGCATTATGTAATATGGCTTGTTGTAGAATTGATAAAGTAACAAAAAAAATTAGTGATTGGTTTATTTTTTCTATAAGGGATACAAGTAATGAAGAGGCATGCAATAATTTAATGATTGAATTAGATAAAATAGAAATAAATGAGGATACTGATATTGTTATTGAAAAACAAACAGTAACTAATATAGCAACAACTAGAATAGCTAATCAAGTACAAATGTATTACGTAATAAAAAAGGCAGTAAATCCCTATATTAAAAAAATTGTACTTTATCATGCTAAAAACAAGGAGAAGTATTATAAACCGAGACCCGATGATGAGCCCATACCTGAAAAAGTATTGAAATTAAAGGATAGTAAGTATAAAAGAAAAAAATTAGTCATTGAGCATTGTAAAAGATTATTAATTCATCATGGAGAGACGGAAAAAAGTGAATTTTTTAAAAAATTAAAGAAAAAGGATGATATGGCAGACGCATATGTAATGTCATTAAGCTATCTTAAGTAATTCGTTTCTTAATAATAAAAAAAGAATTTAACATATTAAAATGACTAATAGTATATCTGATGACATGTTTAATACTGATTTTATTATCGACCAACCAACAGATTATGATGTCATTGACATTGGTCCTATAGATAATATAATATCGGATATAACAGTTGAAATGCCGGAAGAAAAACAAGTTGATTCTTACTCGGCAAGTTCAGGGTCTACCATAATGCCCTTCGATAAAAAACAAACACCAACTATTCCCACCACTAAACAAATAGATGAATTAAATTTCAAATTTGATGAGTTATGTGATCAGAAAAAATTAAAATCACCCGAAGTAGAATTACCACCACCACCACCCCCTACTATTAATTATAAACAACCTGAGTTTACAATAAAACAAGAACCAGTAAAACCCGTATTTGTAAATGAAAATGAAGAAAAACTGAAATTATTATTAGAATTACAAGGGCTTGAAAAAAGAAAAGGGATTACATTAAGTAGGCATTATAATATGAGCTCCTCATTGGAAGAAATAAGAATTGAACATAAACATCAAACGAATATGATTAACATGGATAATGGTATTAAAGAACTCAGAAGTTATTTGATAGGAGGTACATTTGCAATTGAAAAAGGTACACAGATATTCACTTCGAAAACGGGTATTGGTGCTAATTATGTAGACTTGGATGGGTGGAGTAAAGAAATAGGCCACAATATTATGGATTATGATGGAGTACTAGAAAGATTATATCTTAAGTATGCAGATACGATGAACGCGGGTCCAGAAATCGAACTAATAAGATTATTAGTACAAAGTGCAAGTCAATATTGTTTAACAAATTATATGATAAAAATGGGGGGACCAAAGGTAGGAGAGGTGTTGCGAGAACGACCAGAAGTTTTAAATGCATTACAATCAGTATTTCAAGAAGCATCGAGAAGAACTGATATACCACCACCCAAAGTTAATATGTCATCAACACTTGAAAGTTTAGGTATGAAACAGCCCGATATAAGAGATTTGATTGAAAAACAAGAGATATTAAGTGTTGGTACAGTTGATTCACAAAAATCAAATGGTAGTAGAAAAGCAATCATAAGTCCTATGCAAAATAAAAAAGGAATAAGTACAGGTAATGTAATTAAATTCTAGATCCATAATAAAAGATGCCAACACCAGCTTATTGTGCATTAAGTGACGCGTATGGAGATAACTGGAGTAAGAAAAGAGTTCAAGAAACCAAAAAAGAACCTAGACAAGAGGTTAAACAAGAGGTTAAACAAGAGGTTAAGGAAGAGGTTAAGGAAGAGGTTACAAAATTTTGTCAAAATTGTAATGGGTGTGTACAAGCAAATAATAAATTTCAAGAAGCAGTAAAAGAACAAATATTACAACCAAGGCCTCAATGGGTTCCACAGGCATATATGCCATATGATCCATACAATAGGTACTGGGGTAATGTTAGAAAAGAATATTTCGGAGCAAAGGAACACTTCAACAGAAAAAGTCTTGAGGATGCATTCATTATAATATATGTAATCCTAGGATTTATATTTGGTATTCTGGTTACTAGAATTTTTAATAGCATGAGAAAAGAGTAATTCATCACGTGTAGTTGCATGCTTAATCGGAGTATGCTCTTCGAATACAAGTCCCATAATAACACTCACAACAAGTCCCATTTTATCATATGATCCTTTTACACTCTAAAGTCATTAATTTATTAATCATCCTAGAGTGTAAAGGGATGATATGATAAAATGGGACAGGTAAAATCCAGGACAAAGTTGTCAATAGAATCTATCAAAAGAGAGATTGATAACATTCAATCAAAGGAGGATAAAATACAATTCATAACGATATTAAGTAATAATCTTGAAAGAAGAAGAGAGGAATCAATTGATGTATCATATGCCGAGGATTTAAAAAAGGTTACTAACAGGGTGGAAATAAACAAAATCATCAACTTTCTGACATCTTATAAACAGTCTTTAGAGAATAGTTGAAGTTATCAAACAAAATGAACAAAGAAGAAATTGAAAAAAAGATCAATGATATTAATGAATGTATAAAAAATAAAATATACGGAAGTGTAGTTGAAAATAATACCATCGATTTTTATCACTATAATAAGATGTTAATTACAAGAGATTTTAGTAAATACACAGAAGATGAATTGATTAAAAAAGTTGAAGAGTGTAGAGATAGTGCATATCGTACTAATGAACTTGTTGAAAGTTACATGGATCAATTGGATACACTCTTAGGAAATAATTAAATTTTGTTTTTGAGTTCTTTAATTGCTTCAATGAGTAAGGGGATTAGTCCCAGGTAATTAACAGCTTTTGAGTCATCAGGGCCACTTACTAAATTAGACAACCCAATGCTCTCCAATTGTTGTGCTAAAACACCATATTGATTTGTATTATTATTTATATCATAAGAGTATCCCTCTATTTTACTAATTATATCTAATGAATTAGTTAATGGTTTAATATTTTCTTTTAATCTGGCATCAGAAGTTGCGTTAAAAGAAAGTGCGTAAGCAGCACCAGTTTGTTCAATTCTGGCTAAATTAGACAGTCCATTTGAGCTCTGAAATAATATACAATTAGTTGTGGAAGGAGTGCCCGAAGAACCTGTTGATGCTATCCTAATTATTGTGTTTCCAGCATCTGTCGCACTCGCTGCTGTCCCTGCCTGTATAATTACATTCCCACCAACCCCTGATGTAGCTCCACCATCTCCCCCATTAATTGTTATTACACCCCCTGCTTCCGTGGTAATACCATTAAATGATTGGAGGTTCATATCACCACTCGTAGAGAGTTCATTTGTATTATATCTCCATATGTTGTTATCACTACTTATTGAAAACTCTGTACTGTCAAGTTTGAAGTAGGAATTGTAAGCAGTATTTCTTACATTGAATGAACTTGCAGAAAAGTTTGATAATTCAAAAAGTATTGTTGATTCTTGTGCACCCACTGTTGCGAAGCTTGTTGTAGTGCCATCATATGAGATTGCTAGGTTACCAACACCACTTCCTACATTCAATGTTGTGTTATCACTTATTGTTATTGAATTTGTTCCATTTGTCGTAAAACCTGTAATACCACCGAAGTCGCCCGAATTATTATATTGTATTTCCGTGTTATTACCACCGGCAGCAGTAGGGGTAGTATCAACATAATTTTTTGTTGCTACATCAGATGGGTTTACTGGGTCTTTTACTCCTGTAATTGTTGCTTCCCCGGTCGTATTTGTTGTTCCATTAAGTGTGAATGTATTAGAGGTCGCAACAAGTTTAACATTTGTGTTTGTTCCATTACTGGTGAATAATAATTCAGTTGGTCTTAATCTTGATGTTTGACTCATTTAATATGATACTATAAAAAAACTATTTAGAAATTTAAGTAGAGTTATTACAACATCCTTACAAGTTTTGTTTTTTATATAGAATATGAATGTATATATTTTATAAAATCTTTTTGGTAAGTTTATATATGTTCCATATGAGGTCATTATGTTTTTGGTCTATTGAATAAATCTATACTACTTAAAGCTCCTGAGTTCTTACAAGCTATTAGGGTTTTCACATTGTAATAATATATTTTTGAATTGTAAAAACATCTCATTACTATGTTGTAATTATAAACATAAAATTTATATGAATTTGATGTATAAATTACTATGTTATCCTGTTTATCAGTTTTAAGAACATATGTTTCATCCAGAATTAATTTCAATGTTTTTCTAATTCCTTTTTCCCAATAGACCATTACATCTTGTCTTATTCTGACTTGTCTAATATTATTAAATTCGAACATTTTAGTAATGTAATAACTATATATACAAGGGCAATTTGTAAATTAATAACAGAGTATTTTAATAAATTCTTTTTTATCCCGGGGTGTACTATTAGTGTTAAGATCAGGTCTAAAAAAGTAGTATATTTTTTATAAACAATAATGTATTCTAAAACACTCGTCACAACATTTTCTTTTATCTGACGCAATTATGAACACTCTCGAAAGTTATTATTTAATTAACTTCTATGCTTTTAAATTTGCCCCTTTAGAATACCCTTTGTCTAATTCATTACACAAAAGGTTAATAAATTCTTTTTTGGTGATTGTTTCTTTTATACCAAAATACTCTTTGAGCTCATCGTTTAATAAATATGAATCAAATCGTACATTAAGTGGGTCAAGTATATCCCTTAATGAATATATGTTGTCAACTTTTAATATTTTCAAAAGGTCTGGTGAAACTTTTAATGGCGTCTTTTCTTTTTTAACATAAACACACTTGTACACCACTATATATGAACTTCTTTCAGTTATGACTGGATTATCATCTCCTAAGCATTCATTACATACATCATCATTCGTAAGAAATAAATTATATAATCTCCTATCGTCTTCATCCATATCATTCATGTCGCTTATACAATGCTCACAACACAATCTTCCACACTGTTCACAACGTGTTTTTTTCTGATGACTTTCTCCATCAGAAAATTCCTGACCCTCTTCTCCACAAACTTGACAATATGTGCTCATTTTAATAACATATTTTTTCACTCTAAAGTGATTTATTTTTTAAGCCTTACTACTTGCACCTTTTGGTTTATCTGCTATCATTTGTTTTAGATATTCGACTAATTCTTCATCATTTTCTATATCAATTAGTTTATTTTTTCTCACAAATTCAAAACATTCTCTTAATGTATGAAGTGACACATCTTGTGTAATCTCCTCGAGCATGTGTGTTTTTTCAACTTCAAAATTATCTTTGATAATTCTATAAACAGGTCTTCTTGTTACATTTGGGTTGTCATCTTCTAGACATTCATTACAATAAATTTTATTTAATAAATCTAATCTGTATAAAAAATATTGGTCATCTCTTATTTTTTTAATATTCATAAGACAGTCATCACATGAATATCGATTGCATTGTGAACATTTAATAAATGTAATAAACACTGGGTACATTATTAAACTACACCTTGAAATACTACAACCACATACTTCACAAATTGACGACATTTTAATAACATATTTTTTCACCCTAAAGTGATTTATTTTTTAATCAATCTTTTTCAATGGTATGAAAAACTCAGTGTCAACAACCATAATTTTTATAAATAAAATTATTATAAACATTTATTATATGCGTAGTGCTAGGATCTAAATAAGTGAGCGCTTCTTCACTTTCAATGAATTTATTACCCAATTTAAATCCATAAACAATTACTTTTGGTTTATCGGAAATAGCATTCGTGTTTTTAAGATTAAAAACAGCTAATTTTCTTTTTAAGTCATTATTTCTAAAAAACTTATTCTTGTATACATACCCTACCTCACCTTTTTCAGTAAGGCACTCGATGAATTTATGCTTAATAAAATTATAAATTTTTTCAAAGTTTCCATACTCTTTGAGCTTTTCTTCGCTTATGTCTGCTTCCATGAGAGTATCTAATATTGTCTTTTCAGAATACTCACCATCAAACTCGAAGCCATCAAAAGTAAACATTTTATAAATACCAATCATTACACTCTAGGGTGATTAAATTATTATTTTTCTTTCTAAAAATTTTATTCTTTCTTCAAGACACTCTATAGTATCGCGCTGATCCTTGATTGTTTCAAGTATGATTGGTATGAATGATTGATATGACACTTTTTTATATTTACAACTATTATCAACCAACAAACCAAGTCCCTTATCCTCTAATTCTTGTGCAATAATACCATATCGGGTAATAGGGTCATTACGTAAATTATAAGAGTATCCACTTACACTCATTAGTTTATCAATATCATTTCTATCAATTCTCTCTATATTACTTTTTAATCTTTTATCAGATACTGCAAAAAATTCATCAGCACTACAGTTACCACCTATGTAAACATCTTTCGCAAAATATCCACCTCCATCTGTTGAAAAAGCTCCAACATTTGGAGAACCATTTGCGTTTAATGTATTTAATGAAGTGATGACACCGGTAGTTGAAAACAATCCTGATAAATCAATGGAAGTTCCCGATGCCACACCTATGTTGGGAGTTATTAGTACAGGACTTGTTTGTACTACAAAAGTAGTACCAGTACCAGTCTGACTTGTAATGCTAGTAACACCGGCAGTGGCAGATATTGGCCCTGTCAAATTACCCCCTCCACCGGCTTGGGCATCAACATATTGTTTATTAGCCGCATCAGTTGGGTTAGTTGGATTACCCAGGTTCACAATTTTACCCCCGTTCATGTCTATTTCATTTACGGTTATTGTGGTAATACTTTTTATTAATGACGTAGTTAAATCAGCAAAATTACCAGATGGTGGTAACAAAGGAGGCATCGGAGTTATACCAATCATTTATTATATCTCTTTAAAAAAATTTATTAGATTCTGTCTATTTTCTTCAAACCATTCATCTCCGATTTTGTTTAAATAATTAATATGAGAATCTGATAATTCATCTATTTTCATATTTTCCACGACTCCATTTATTCTCATATAAGAATCACCAAGGGCTGTTGAAAAATCTCTTACTCTTTTATCAACCGATTGTTCACCTCCTATGAACAATCTTAGTTGTCCGGATAAAATCCACCATATTGTACTTTTACCACCTACATCGTCGTTTATTTTATTCTTTCCACACCCTATACTTAAAATTTTAACTCTGTGTCCCTTGTGTTCTTTCAATACTTCAGCATAGACACAATCTGTGGGATTATTATTTAGTAAACCACCATCGATATAATGATCGTTACCTATTTTAACAGGTGAGAAAAATCCAGGGGCGGCACTTGAAGCATCTATTATATCCTTCGCGTAATATTCATTTGGTGTCCATGAACTAAAAAATTCTGGTGATTGTTTAGTTAGATTATATGATGTTATATAAACCTTTTTATCTGTATTGTAAAATTTAGTATCATTCCCTACATATTCTCCTATTAATTTAGTTTTATGTTTATTTGGATATTCTGGAAATCCACACAGTATAAGTATACTGAAAATTGTTATTATTATTACACTAAAAAGAAAACCTATAAAACCCCCCACAAGTGATACGTATTTTTTATCACATATAATTAATGGTAACACATAAGACCCTATCATAATACAAAAAAATAGAAGAAATATTGACAGTATTATCACAGCTATGTAATTATTATTAATCGGCATAATTTCCCTAAATGTTTTTTTACTAAGATAATCACTAATTAAATTCTTTATTGATGATTTTCTGTAACAAATACCCCCTATAGTCATTGAGCCCGAGGATGTACCCGCAAATACATTAAAATTATTGTATATAAAAAACTCATCATTATGTTTATTAATTTCTGGGTCACTCTCTATTCTATATAAAATTCTTAATGGTATCAACCCCCTTATTCCTCCACCATCAATACTAAGTATTTTTATCATTTAATTATTACTTTTATTTTTTGAAACGATAAAACTTTCAATCAGTCTTTCATCAAATAAATTAACCGATTGACTCTCATTTTTGTCTAATTCTCTGATAACTTCCGGTGGCCATACTATTAGTATTTCATCTTTGGTAACAGATCTAACTACAAAACCCTCGTCTTGTAATTTTTTTATGAGATATTTTTTTATTTTTTCGGTTTCAATCGGGGGGTACCCATATATGAATTCTGGAATTTTATAGGTGCAGAAAATATTTTTATTTTTTGCGGAATCTATTATTATATTTTTCATTCTTTCATATACTGTTTTAGCAACAATTTTATCTTTCCTAACCCTCTCTCTTTCAATTTCTAATATTTCTCTTAGTATCATTATATTTCTTATTATAAATGATAAAAAATAGCAAGAAAAAAAGCCTGAAGAAAAAAAGTATGAAAAGTATGAAAAGTATGAAGAAGAATCCAAAATTCTTATCCATAAAAAATATACCAACAACTATCAAGTTTTATTCACATAAAAATATAGAAAAACCAAATGACATTCATATAGATGAATGGATTAATAGACATATAAACTATAATGAATAAATGCGTAAATGATACCTTGTTTTTGTCATATACCTAATTAAATGGATAGAGCATATGATTTAAAATTATTGAGATTACCAAATAAAAAAGATAATAGATGCTATACATGTAATCCGAGAGGTAAAGTGAAGAAACATGTAATAAACACAAGTGAAAGTGGTAGGTTCTATTTTCACCATGATATGCATAAGAGACCTATAATTATAATGACTCCGTCACGTCATATTGAAAATGTCAATGATATGACACTTGATGAAAAAATAGATATGTTTGACAGCTTAGATAAATTCACAAATTTTTGGAATATTACAGAATACCAAGTGAGTTATAATTGTGGAAAATGGAAAACTAATGATCATATACATTTCAAAATTAGAATAACAGAAAAAATCATAAACAGAATGAGAAGGGATCATTTTCAACTTCTAAAATTAAATGAAAACTATGAAAGTGCGTTATAAAGTCATTAATAAATTAATGAAGAAAGTTAAATAGGATGCAAAGAAAGGATGAAATGCCAGATTTTGGACAATTATTAGGGGGTATGGTACAACAATTAACTAAGAACATGCCGGAATCCGAGAAGGGAAAACTTGATCTAACCAAAGTCGTTGAACAAGTATCTACTATTTTTTCTAATATTGATAAGACAGAAGAAAAAAGAGATTATGTATCCAGTATTTCATTAGGTGATGAATTACCAGTAATTAAAAAAGATCATGAATTAATCGAAGATGATGAAGAGGTTGAGGATTTAGAACCATGTGTAGAAGACACAGAGATAAAATTAGATGTTGATTTAAAGGATGTTTATACCGGTAAAACTGTTAAAATTGTTGTTGATCGAGAAAGAATATCAGGTAAAAAAATAATTAATGAAAAGAAGAAAATAGGAGTCTTAATAGAACCAGGTACCAGAAATGGTCAAGAAATTAGATATAACAGACAAGGTAATGAAAAATTTGGTCACCTAAGTGGAGATATAGTTGTTGTTATATCCCTTAAAGATGACCCAGAATTTGAAAGAATTGGTAATAATTTATTTTATGTGAAAAATATTAGTTTATTTGAGTCATATGCACATTCAATAGGTCATATTAAAATATTACTAAAGCACATCAATGGAGAAGTATATGCACTAAAATCTGATGAAAAACCCCTTCATGTGAATGATGGTACGAGAAAAATTAAGGGATTTGGCATGCCATACATGTTTAATGATGAACAGGTGTACGGGGATTTATATATAAGATTCAATCTTATACTTCCGGATAAATTCGAAGGAGGAGATTGGATCAAATATATCGAGACGTTATTTCCGGTTTTACCTAATAATAAAATAACATCAAGTAATAATACAACTCATAAAGAAGTTATAATGAACGATATAACACCACAAGATATGGAGCAATTAGAAAATGAAAGTCCTTCCGGAATGGAAAACTCATCCGAGGAAGAAGAAAACTAAAAAGAATAAATTTATTTTTTTTTTTTTATGATTTGACTGCTTCATCAACTTGTCGTCTACGTCTTTGTTTAACAACTCCTTCTGGTTGTTGTTCAGCCGCTGGAGGTGTTTCTACGACTGGTGGTTCAACAGGTGTTTCTACGACTGGTGTTTCAACAGGTTGTTCAACAGGTTGTTCAACAACTGGAGAAGCATCAGAAAAATGCTTGGTAAGTTTACCTTGCATTGAGAAATAACCAATTTCTTCGTCATTTCTTTCTACTCCAAAAATTGTTGCTAATTTATCACCATGTTCTTTGGTAAGGTCAAAAAACTTACCATTTTTTTCTCTTTTAAGATTATGTAATGCTACATAATCTCTAACCATACTAAAAACATCTGCACGAGAAACTTGTGCAGTTGCATCAAGATTTAAAAATGTTCGAAGTTCATCTGAAATGTTAACTAACTTTTTCTGTTTTTTTGGGGCATCAGGATCTTTATTTTTTTTACGCTTTTGTTTTGATTTTTGGATACTTGCCATTTTTTTTGTAAATTTACCATGTTCTTTTTTAGTATTTTTAACTTCTGTAACAATAGATTTTAAATCTTTGATCATATTATTTAACTTTGTTTCAAGAACATTAAACTTTGACATCATGTCATTTACCTCATTATTAACTTCAACAACTACTTCTTCACTCATTTTATACTTTAGCTTATTTTTCTTTAAGTACATTTATTTTTTTATTTTTATTTTTTGGTATAAATGCGTTTATTTTTTTATTTAAGTCGAAAGATATTTAATATTTTTTTTTAATATAAATGGAAATACAAAAAATATCAGATTATAATTATAGAATAATAACGAAAAATGCATCACATTCTATAATGAATTTATTACAGACGGAATTATTAAAAAATGAATACGTTGAGTTTGCCGGTTATAATCAACCACACCCATTAGAAAAGTACATGGAGATGATTGTAAAAACCAAGGTAAAAACCCCGAAAGAAGTTATTAATGAATCAATTGATAAACTAATATTAAAGTTTAATAAACTAGAGAATTAATTTGTTCAACACATTTACCATAATTATACAAAATAGCAAAAATCCAAATATGAGCATTAGTTCATTTTGTTCTTCGGGGTTAACAAACCTAACAACTAAATTACCATTTTTATTGTTTTTACACTGGCATTCGGGGGTTTCAACAACTGGTGTTTCAACTGGTGTTTCAACTGGTGTTTCAACTGGTGTTTCAATTTCTGTCGTAGTTTTAATGAAACTTGTTAAGTCCTCTAATTTTTCAATAAGTTTTTTGGCATCATCTTTGTTCATTTTAAATATATTAAAGATTTTAAATGTATGTATAAAAACCATCTCTTAATGATGGGGGTATGTTTGCCATATGACGTGCCATTTGGTCAGGTGACAACCCAGTGTATGATTGTGCATATGACATTTGTGCGGGTGGTCTAAAATTACCCATTATATCTAATAGACCCCCTTTATTACCAAAACGTCTTGATTTTTTATGCTTTCTTCTTGATGTTTTACATTTTCTTTTTGAACGACAATTCTTCATTTAATGATTACGTAGAAAATAAAATGAAATACTAATTGAATAAAATAGCCCTACACAACCTATAATTAAGTAGTACTGATTATCTCTTATTATACCAAAACTTAAAAAATAAGAAAAAAATAATAAGAATAAAAACAACAATATAAATTTATACTTCAGTATGTCATTTTTGAAAATATCAAATTTTATCAATGTAAGTAGTAGTAACGATGAAATTATTGCTATTATTATATCACCTATTTGTTTTTCATTTTTAGCCATAAGTATTGATGTTATCGCACATATTATACTAGCGGTAAGAATAGAGTATAATTTACCTTTCATTTAATAATTAAAATATATTATTATGCGTTTAAATGATGTTTAAAGTCTGTTTGTTTTTTTAAATGGGTAATTTTAGCACTACTGAAATACCACAAAAAGGTCAAATAGGAACTGTCGTAGAGTCCCCATATACGGTAGAAAAAAATATACCAGGTAGCTCATTTGGTAAAGGTATGAAAGTTAAAATACATGGATCGACAAAGCTTCTATGTTCACGACCAACTGCTCCTCCTGTATTTGTCACATTAGTAAGAACACAAGACGGATCTGACGAAGTGTATCCAAGTTTAAATATTAAATAAATAAATACTCTAGAGAAAAATGTTTACATTATTAAATGGAAAAAATAGACATTTTTCTTACTAAACTACTTAATATATTAGGTAAAAATAATAAATTATCAGATATTTTTATGATATGTTTGAGACATCTCGTAATCAGACCAAGGTTACATATTTTTTCAATTTTAGTTGTTATGTCAAACAAAATGAAAAAAGATGGATATATTGATACTGATAAATTTACTAGTGAATGTAGAAAATGGATTATGAGTATGAAAACTAAAAATTTCACTAATTTATATTATAAAAATAATAATGG
>JACCDW011699491.1_pt1 | contig 13583 bp, 11 predicted proteins | sample 7449781 | NCBI WGS metagenome assembly JACCDW01 (sample SAMN15323449, study PRJNA562643) | freshwater metagenome | isolation source: river surface water | place: USA:Blue River Watershed | collected 2017-08-18 | reverse complement strand
GCCTTGGGGGCTCAGCCAAGTAGCACCCGATCTGCGTTTGAATACGGGAAAGGGTATCCCAAATGCCGCAAAAGCCAACGGAAGCTGGCTCCAGTAAACGGCCTCCCCGGGTCCGCCTACATAAGCCACATTTGGTAGAATATACTCTTGGTACACCGGACGCAACAAGGCATTCGGACTGCACACTTCGGGGTGATCTTGCGCCAAAGCCAGCGAATCTACTTCTGCAGTGGGGTACCGTCGTTCGCCTACCTCGTTCCATACCAACGCATTAAACCGCTGGGGCTCAATGGGAGTTCCAGGAAAGTCGGGCTGGTTTTTTTGGGTTTGCTGCCATGCCGTTAAAAGGACCGATTCCCGGGCTTCTTGAACCAAAACCGGCGCGAAAGAGCGCTTCAAATCGAGATCCATGGGATCCAAGACCAGCAATTCGTTGGAATCGAAATAGCGAAAGACCAAGGTCCGAACGGCTTCCGCCAGCGTAGCCGCATGCCTGTATATCTGGGACCAAGCCTCCGCAATGCGCTCGGCATTCGTTCCATGCACAGCCTCCTGCAAATCGTGCAATGCGGGCAAGGCCAGGGAAGCGGGCAAGGGACCCACAGAATGCTGGGCAGGCACAACACGGTGGGAAATCTTTTGGTTTCCGCACCACACGTGGTTGATTTCTTGCGCGTCGTGGTCTTCCGTGGCCATCCAAAAAACGGGTACGACGGGAACCTTCAGATGCATTTCCAGCACACGCGCCAGGGCAATGGTATCGGCAATTTTCAAAACCGTGTACAAAGGCCCAAGCCCCAGTCCGATTTGCTGGCCGGTGGTCACAGTAACCGATTCGGGCACTGCCAACTTCGCCCATGCCGCCGAATTTTCTTGGCCTTGGTTTCGCAGCGCTTGGAGCAATCGGGTGCGACGGTCGGTCGGAAAACGGAGACCCCGAGCAGCTTCGTCCGGTCCGTACGAACTCGGTTCGTGCGGGCGGAGGCCCTGTCCAACGGGGTCCAAAGGGATGCGTTCTGCAATCACCTCTTCTTGCCCGTTTTGCCTTGGTAAAAACGCTTTCGGGGCGTCAACGCACCTTCTGCAAATGCCCTGCGCAAAATGGCTTCCACCAAGCGATCGTCCTCGTTGTTGGCAGGGTCGTATTTCTCTCGAATGGAGATGTCGTACCACGCACCCGTGGCGGCCCACGTCCAAGCCGTGAGCGTATTCCGGTACTGCCGAATAAGATGAAAAACCGTCATTCCCGTTTCGCGTTGGATCAACTTGGCCAAAACCTGGCCTTCGGACCGGGTCAATTTGCGCAAATCGGGTTCAAACCGCTTTTCCAAGAAATCTTGGTATTCTTTAATGGCCTTGTTGCGTTGGCGGTTGTTTTTTAAGCCGTCCAACTTCATATTGAGCGAGTCCAACTTATTGCCCGCCATCACTGCATAGGGATAGACCTTGATAACCTTCCGTTTGAGCTGGTAGTACTTTTTTCGGGCTTCGGCACTGGTAAAAACGGGTTTGTCGCCCACCATGACCTCGTCCAATACAGCCCAAGGGACTGTATCGCCGTTGACTACGGTGGCCTTCATGGTTCGTCCAAAGCGAACTATGGTAAAAACCGTGTCGCGCGTATTTTGCGCCTGCAAAACGTTTGGATTACCAAACCAAGCTACCGCACAGGCCAACAAGATTTTCCACCGGGAAAAAGGGCCCAAAAACGCCAAACAACGGGTAAAAACCATGGATAAATTCATTTATGAAGACATGCCTCGTTGGGACAACCAGGCGCTGGGCTGCGAAACAGTAGCTCCTTTAGGCTTTTCCGAAGCTTGTGCACCGGCCGGTGTCCAGCTTTGTTCAATCAAAGCCTGTGCCACCCATCCGGCCGCCTCTTGCACGTGGGGGTCCGTTGTACCCGCCAAATCCCGCTGGGCATTGAAGCGGTTTTGAACGAAGTGGGTGTCGAATTGACCCGAGGTAAAATCTTCGTGCTGAAGTACAAAGCGGGCAAACGGCAGCGTCGTTTCACAGCCCACAATAACGTATTCGTCAATGGCCCGAATGGCGCGTGCCAATGCCAACTCCCGGGTAGCCGCATGCACCACGAGTTTGGCAATCATGGGGTCGTAGTAAATGGGGACGGTGGTTCCTTGTTCCATGCCGTCGTCCACGCGGATTCCCGGTCCTTGGGGGCGTTTGTACACCTGGAGGGTGCCGATGTCCGGAACAAAATTCTGGCGGGCGTCCTCGGCGTAGACCCGGATTTCCACCGCATGGCCGTGGATGTGTAGGTCTTCTTGGGAGAACGACAAAGGATGGCCTTCCGCAATACGCAATTGTTCACGAACCAAATCCACCCCGGTAATCATTTCGGTCACCGGGTGTTCCACCTGCAACCGGGTATTCATCTCCAAAAAGTAAAAGGCACCGCTGGCGTCAAAAATAAACTCGACAGTCCCCGCACCCACGTAGTTGCATGCCTGGGCCACACGAACGGCAGCCTCCCCCATTTGGGCACGCAATTCCGGCGACAAAACAACCGACGGAGCCTCTTCAATGACCTTTTGGTGCCGACGCTGAATGCTGCATTCCCGTTCAAACAGGTGGACCGTGTTTCCGTGTTGGTCCGCCAAGACCTGGACTTCAATATGGCGCGGAGAGGCCACGTATTTTTCCATGAAAACCGATCCATTGCCAAAGGCAGACACGGCTTCGTTGATGGCCAAGTGCATTTGCTCTTCGAAATCTTCCAGCCGGTGCACAATGCGCATGCCCTTGCCCCCCCCGCCGGCGGCGGCTTTAATCAAAATGGGGAAACCGATGGACTGGGCCAATTCTTTGGCATGGGCCACATCGTCAATGGGGGTATCGGTGCCCGGAACCAACGGGACCCCAAAGGGCTTCACCGCCTGCTTGGCGCTCAATTTGTCCCCCATTACCCGAATGGCATGCGGATTTGGGCCTACAAACGCAATGCCCATGGAACCGCAGAGTTCGGCAAATTCAGCGTTCTCACTCAGAAAACCATACCCCGGATGAATGGCGTCGGCCCCAGAAGCTTTGGCCACACGGATCAACTCGTCCATTTTGAGGTAGGACTGGGAACTGGGCGATGGACCAATAAAATAGGCCTCGTCGGCAAACAAAACATGCGGCGCCGTGCGGTCGGCATCCGAATATACGGCTACGGTTTTGATGCCCATTTCTTTGGCGGTTCGCATTACGCGAAGGGCAATTTCTCCCCGGTTGGCCACCAACAAGGTCTTTATTGTGCGCATTCCTACTATTTTCCTGCAAAGTACGGAAGGAATCCTAACTTTGGCGGCATGGAATTGTACTTGGACTCCGCCGATGTGCGAGAAATTGACGCCGCCTTTCAATGGGGCTTTTTAGCAGGGTTGACGACAACCCCCACATTTATGCACCGCGAGGGAATTACCGACGTGGATGCCGCTGTGGTGGCTTTGTCGCAAAAAGTGCCCATCCTGCAAATTGAAGCCTTGGGGCAAACCGCCGAGGCCATTGTGGCCGAGGCTTATCGGCAGGAGGCACTGGGACTCAAACGAAACCAAACCGTTTACAAAATCCCGGTCTCCCTGGAAGGGGTTAAAGCATGCAAAAAATTGACGAGCGAGGGCTTTTTGGTCAATGTGCACCTGGTCTACACGGTGCAACAGGCCTACATGGCACTGAACGCCGGAGCCACCTACGTGTGCCCGCTGGTTGGACGCTTGCAAGACCAAGGAACCGATGCCCTGGCCCTTGTGTCCGACTGCGTAGACATCGTCGATCGGTATGGGTACGATGCCAAAATCATGTTTTCCTCGGTTCGCTACCCGGAACATGTGCGAAACGCCCTCCAAGCCGGAGCCCACGCCGTTACCGTGCCCTACAAAATCCTCACCCAACTGACCGAAAACCATTTCACCGAACTGGGCACCAAGCAGTTTGAAGAACATACCCGCTTGGTTTCTTTGCGCGTAGCCGAAGTCATGCAAACGCCGCCCCCCGTGGTGAGCGCTCAATTGACTGTTTCCGACGCCCTGCTTCCCATGAACCTCGGCGGACTCGGCGCAGTGGCCTTGATCGATGCTTCCGGCCGGCCGGTGGGCGTGTTTACCGACGGTGACTTGCGCCGGTTGATGGAGCGCGAAGGTGCCAACGGGTTGCAAAAACCTCTCGAAGCTTGGTCACAAAACGCCCCGCGAACCGTTGAGGCCAGTGCCTTGTTGCGGGAGGCCGCAGACGTTCTCAAGTCGGCCCAAGTAGATCAACTCATCGTTGTCGAAGGCGGATTAGCAGTAGGCATGCTCGACATTCAGCACATCCTGGGATAAGGGCATTTTCACCATTGCGCCTTTCTGATCGGCGAATAAAAAAGGGGTGCCTCTGCGAGGCACCCCTTTTTGTTTGGTCCAAAAATCGCCAGACCTACTTGGCTACGCTCACCGCGCGCATTTCGCGGATTACGGTCACCCGAACTTGACCAGGGTACGTCATTTCGTTTTGGATCTTTTGCGAAATATCGAAGGCTATGGTGGAAGCTTCCGCATCGTTGACGCGCTCGGATTCTACCATCACCCGCAACTCACGTCCTGCGTGAATGGCAAAGGCTTTGCTGACGCCTTTGAAGCCCATAGCGACCTCTTCCAATTCTTTGAGGCGTTGCATGTAGGACTCCGCTTGCATTCGGCGCGCACCGGGACGAGCCCCGCTGATGGCGTCGCACACCTGCACGATAGGCGAAATCAACGAGGTCATTTCTATTTCGTCGTGGTGGGCCCCAATGGCGTTGCAAACGTCCGGTTTTTCGCCGTATTTCTCCGCCATTTGCATGCCCAGGATAGCATGTGGCACATCGGTTTCCTCGAAAGGAACCTTGCCTATGTCGTGGAGCAGTCCAGCGCGTTTTGCGATTTTGGGATTCAGACCTAACTCGCTAGCCATAACCGCTGAAAGCTTTGCCACTTCGCGGGAGTGTTGAAGTAAGTTTTGGCCGTAGGAACTGCGGTACTTCATCCGGCCTACCATGCGAACCAATTCCGGATGCAAGCCGTGAACGCCCAACTCAATCGTAGTGCGCTTGCCCAATTCGATGATTTCCTCTTCAATTTGCTTGCGCGTTTTCTCTACCACTTCTTCGATGCGCGCCGGATGAATCCGCCCGTCTTGAACCAAACGGTGCAACGAGAGTCGCGCAATTTCCCGACGAACCGAGTCAAAGCATGACAAAATGATTGCTTCCGGCGTATCGTCTACAATGATTTGAACGCCTGTCGCCTCTTCCAAGGCTCGGATATTTCGACCTTCCCGGCCAATAATACGGCCTTTAACATCGTCGTTGTCAATGTGGAAGACACTAACGGCATTTTCTGACGCTTGTTCGGTAGCGATGCGCTGAATGGTTTGGATGACCACTTTCCGGGCTTCGTTGTTTGCGGTAAGCTTGGCTTCTTCCAAGGTGTTCTGCACAAACGATGCAGCCTCCGTGCGGGCTTCGGCACGAATGGCCTCCAGCATCTGTGCACGGGCTTCGTCAGCCGTGATTCCTGACAAGGATTCCAACTTTTCCACTTGTTGGCGGTGAATCCGCTCCAAATCTTCGGATCGTTTTTCGTTCGCTTCTAGCTTGCGCTGCAGGGCCTCTTCCAAACGCTTGACTTCCTTCTCCGCCCGGCGCACTTCTTCTTGTTGGCGGTGGAAATCGTTCTGTGATTCGCGCAACCGGTTCGATGCTTCGGTAATCTTCGCATCCCGTTGACGGACTTCTTTCTCGTGTGTTTCTTTGAGTTCCAAGAATCGCTCTTTGGCTTGGAGCATTTTGTCGCGTTTGATGGCCTCTGCTTCTTGGGTGGCCTTCTCCACAATCCCTGCACCTTTCCGCACCGCCATGCGTTGAGACAGCGCATAACCGCCAGCGCCGCCTGCGATCAATCCGATTAATACATAAACTACTACCATGGAGGTAACTTCGATTAGGTTAAAAAAAACCGCACCGGCGAGTTGTCTAAACCGCGAGGAGGCAAGCGGGGAGGCGCCTCTACCGATTCGGGCTTCCTGGCAAGCAGGCGTGCTCTAGGCGGTTGACAGACACCCCCAAAGACGTGACTGTTCGGTTTAGCAATGCGACCGGTGCGGAAAAGGTTTGCTTAACGCAGCGCCTCTGCCAATCGATTGTTCAGGATTTCCAGTGTTTTTACCGTTTCCGATTCCGAATTTTGCTCCCCCGACCGCAAGGCCAATACCTGGTTGGTCATTTGGAGGGCACACATGGCCAGGGCATCTTGTTTGTCCTGTACCGCATATTTTTCTTCAAAACGCGAAACGGCATCTTGAATCAAGGCCACCGCCTGACGCACCCGCTCCTCTTCATTGCGTGCAATGGTGAGGGGGTACACCCGTTGGGCGATGTTCACTTTGATTTTTAACTGGTCTTCCACGATCATCAACCGATATTATGCATTGAGCCGTGCCAAGCACGTGTTGATTTCCCGCACCCATTCGTTGATTTTGGCCTTCAGAGCAGCCCGATCCTCCTCAGATCCGCCCGCACCTTGGGCCAAACGCAACCGTTCGTTCTCCGCCTGCAAGGTTTTAGCATCGGCCGCCAATTGAGACAAACGTCCCTCGGTTTCCGTTACCAAAGCCGACATGCGTTCCAACTCCGCAACCGCCACTCCATAGCGATCCAACAGCGTATCAAGCTGCTCAAGAACGTGTTGGGAGAGGGGTTGATTGTTGGACATGGTCAAAGCTCGAACTTTACAAAGATAGCAAATCTTCGGCGTACCTTACGTCCTGTGAGAGCTCGGTTTTTACCCTTTCTAGTTGCGGGATGGACGGCTGTTTCCTTGTGGGGTCAATCGCCTCACAATCGGCCCATTGCATACCCTCCTCTGACCCCGCCCCTCTTTGTTTCGGGTACTTTTGGGGAGTTGCGAAACAACCATTTTCATGCCGGAATCGATCTTCGAACCAATGAGGAAGTTGGCAAACCGGTCTTTGCGGTTCAAGACGGATTTGTCAGCCGGATCAAGGTCTCCCCGATCGGCTACGGACTGGCCATTTATTTGGATCACCCTTCGGGACACACATCGGTTTACGCCCATTTGGATCGCTACGACGGCGCCATTGCCGAATGGGTGCTGCAAACCCAGATGAAGAATCGGTTTTGGGAGTTGGACACCCTCCTTCCGCCTGGCCTTCTTCCTGTCAAGGGAGGCGAGCGCATTGCCACCAGCGGAAATTCAGGAGGATCTGCAGGCCCCCATGTTCATTTTGAATTGCGCGAAACCCAATCCGAACATCCCCTAAACCCGTTGCTTTACGGCCTGGATGTCGTGGATGACTTGCCGCCTGTACTTCGCGCACTCTACTTTCAGGATGCGCTTGGAACCCGAAAACAGGTTCCGGTTGCAACACCGGAAGGCCGCAGGCTATTGGACACCGTTTCCTTTGCGGCTCCTCTCGGAGTGGTGGTGGATGCCGAAGACCTGATGCAATCCAACGGACCAAAAAACGGACTTTATAAAGGGGTGCAAAAGACTTCCAATGCTTTGCCCTTTGGCTATTGCTTTGATTTCTTTGATTTTGCGGACGGACGTGCAGTGAATGCCACACACGATGCCGCCCTCTTCGCTCAAACCGGCAAGCGCATGTACCGCATGTACCGCCAGCCCTACCACCCTGGGCCCTCCTTCTCCCCTTCCGGATGGCTCCCTTCTGATGCGGCAAGTACCGGTCGAATTTATGCCTCCCCAGGGGAAATAGTGAGGGCGATTTGGCGCGTTGAAGACGTTTTGGGGCAATCCGACTCCGTTTGGGCTTACCTCCGTTGTGTCCAAGCCTCCCCATGGACGGCACCGGAATTGCCCGTGGCGGACTCTCTTTATACTTCCAGGTGGTCTCTGGCCTGGGGAAAGGAGTCGTTCTACCGAAAAACCGACGTTTCCTTTCGGGAGCACAGCGATGGGGTGTACGTGCATTGGGTAGGCCCCGCCCATTCTCCCCTTCGCTTGTATCCCCATAGAATAGCGGACCGTATCCAGTTTCTGGTCTGGGCGACCCCTTCCGGCAAGAAAACCTGGATGGCATGGGACCCCCATGGTTCAAAACCCTTTCTGGAAATTAAAGAACCCGGTTCGGGCAAATGGCAAACGGACCTCACCCCGCCAAGCCACCAGCGCAAGAATCCTTGGCCCGCATCCCTTGCGCCCGGGCGCGTTCTCAGTTTTACCGCGTCAGACACGGAAAGCGGAATGGCGTACTACGGGGGAGAATTGGAAGATGGGACCTTTGTGCCGGTGAGCTACGACGCTAAGTACAAAAGCATGCGGGTACTTTTGCCCTCCGACTTGAGCCCCGGGGCTCATCGGTTGGAAGTCGTTTTGAAAGACCGAGCGGGAAATGTGGCCCGATTATTTCATTCGTTTCAGAGCGTCCCCTCCTCCCAAGGGGCGGGAAAACCTTAATTTTGTCCTCCATGGCCAAAAATTTATTCCCCCTCTTTGCCTTATTGGCCTGTTTTTGGGGTTCCTCTGAATTGCAAGGACAAACGGTCGTACAGATCAGCGGCGTCGTTTTCACCCGGGAAGCCGAACCCCAACGCGTTCCCAACGCCGTGGTTGCTGTTGTCGGCAAGAAACGTTCCGTCCTTTCCGCAGCCGACGGTTTTTTTAGCTTGGCGCTGCAGCCCGGGGACACCCTGCGCGTCCAGCGGCTGGGGTTCAAACCGGAGCGTTTGTGGATTTCAGACTCCTTGAAAGGCACTTCTTATTTGGTGCAAGTGGCATTGGAATGGGACACCACGCATTTGGACGAGGTCACCCTCTATCCCTGGCCCCGGCCCGAAAACCTGCAACGGGAATTGCTGGCAATGGACGTCAAAACGACGGAACAGGATTTGGCCATGCGCAATTTGGCCATTCAACAGTTGAAAGAAAAGGCAGCTGCCATGGGGGCAGATTCGGAAGAAATAGCCGGCATCATTTCGAAGGCTCAGGCCGCGCAGGCGGCCGATAATGGACGGTACTACGGGGCCAATGGAGCCTCTGCGGTTTTGGGACGTCTGTCCAATCCTTTTGCATGGGCGCAATTGTTTGAATCCATCAAACGCGGAGATTTTAAGCGGAAATGACAGGGATTGGCGAACTCCTTTTGGTGGGGGCACTTTGGGCCCATGTGCCTTTGGATACCGGCAAAGTTCGTCTGAAATCGGTCGACGTGGTTGGCCAAAAAAGTTCGCCTGCGGAACAACCTTCGGCGACGGTCATTCAGGGAAAGACGTTGCGTTCTTTCGGCTCGGTGACCGGGTCTGTGGAGTCCTTGATTAAGACCCTTCCCGGGGTGGTCGGACAAGACGAGTTGAGCTCCCAGTTCAATGTTCGGGGAGGCAATTACGACGAAAACCTCTTGTACATCAATGGTTTTGAGGTTTTTCGTCCCATTTTAGCGCGGAGCGGGCAGCAAGAAGGTCTATCGGCCGTGCATCCGGATTTGGTGGGTTCGTTGGAATTTCAGGCCGGGGGGTTTGGCGCCGCCTACGGGGACAAAATGGCCTCGGTTTTGGATGTTACGTACGCAACGGCGCTCCCAAAAGCGAAAATCGACTTGGGCTTGCTCGGTCAAAGTGTGGTACTTGCGGGGCGCGGACGCCGGGGAGGCAGCCAAGCTTTTGCGCTGCGAAACCGAACGAATACCCCGTGGTTGGGTGGATTGGATACCCGCGGAGATTTTCGATCCCGCATGAACGACGCCCAATGGGTGGGTGCCGTTCGGTTAACGGCGAACCAAACCTTGGATTGGGTTTTTGTGGGCGGAACCAACGACTACCGCGTGGTCCCGCAAAGCCGACAAACGGAATTTGGAACCGTCAGCGAGGTCCTTCGCTTAAATGTTTACTTTGAAGGGCAGGAGCGCTATACGTATGCTACCGGATTTGGCGGACTCCGTTGGCGCAAAATTACCTCACGCGGACAGGTGGAAATGCGGTATTCCCGGTACCGAGCGGATGAAAATGAACGCGCCGATGTGGTTTCTGCCTACCGGCTTGGGGAATTGAATGCCAATTTGGGCAGCGACCAATTTGGCGAGGTCAGCTATTGGCGCGGAACCGGCGGTTACCAACGCTACGCGCGAAACCGGCTGTTTTCTGACATACAAACCGCAAAAGTCCAACAAGTCGTTAAGACAGCAGCGCTTGGGCAATGGACCTGGGGAGCTGAGGTGCAGTACCAGCGGTTTTGGGATGCTTTGTTTGAATGGGAAAATCTAGACAGCGCCGGATACACACTTCCACACCGGCCGACGGGAGTTTTTATTGGACCCAACGACACGGTTTACATGCCCGCAACCTCGTTGAATGTCTTCAGTTCTGTCCAAGACCGGGCGTATACGCCCAATTTCAAAAGCAGTGCCTTTGTAGAATGGGCACACCGCTGGGAATCCAACGGACAATGGACCACACGGTGGGGCGCACGTGCCCAACACCACACCCGGAACGGCGAATTCCGCGTAAGCCCGCGCATGGCCTTGACCTGGGATCCGGAAAAATGGCCGCAGTGGTCGTTCCGCACGGCGGCGGGGTGGTACCATCAACCCGCTGGACTCCGAGAAATGCGTTCGTGGAGCCAGTCCGCGCTGTTGACCAACCGGTTGAGCCAACAAGCTTTTCATGCCATTGTGGCGGGACAAAAGACGTTTTACTGGAGCGGAAGGCCCTTTTTATGGGTGACTGAAGCGTACTTCAAATCGTTGCAACGGCTGATTCCCTACGACCAAGACGGCCTCCGATTGCGCTATGCACCTGAGTTGACCTCTCGCGGGGTGATGGCGGGGTGGGACAACCGGCTGCACGGCGAATTTATTGCCGGCACGGAGTCCTGGCTGTCGCTGTCTTTCTTCCGTGCCTTGGAAGACATCGAAGGAGACGAGGCCGGCTGGATTCGGCGCCCAACCGATCAACGCTTTTCGTTCGGCTTGCAGTTGGAAGACAAGCTCCCTAAAGATCCGTCATTCCGGGTACAGGCTACCTTTACCTTGGTCGGTGGTTTTCCCTTTGGAGCGCCCGGAGGCGATAAATCCACCCAGGTGTTTCAAACCCCGCCTTACCGCCGGATGGACTTGGCCTTTTTTAAAGTATTCAAGGATCCCAGTTCCGGGATTGCCGGCAAACCTTGGAATCGAGCCTTTCAAAAATTGTCCGTGGGCATCGATGTTTTCAATCTGCTCGAAATCCGGAATACCGCTTCGTATTTCTGGGTCATGGACATTTCTTCGGCCCGCTACTATGCCGTTCCCAATTACTTAACCAACCGCCTGTTCAATGTGAAGGCCGTGGCCACTTTTTGACCTTTGTCCGATTTTTGAACTTTTGAATTTCCTTCCATGCGCATCGCCGGCACCATCCCCCATCCCCTTTTTCACATCACCGGATACAGCATGGAGCGCTGGTGGTGGTTGGAAATAGAAGGTGGCCCTATGCGGCAAACCTACCGGTACCAAAAAGAGCGATTTCCAACGTGGGAATCGGTGGAACGCACGGTCACTGCCGAATGGCTCGATCAGGTTAAGCACTCTTTTGATGCGATGTACGGAAACTGGTCCGCTCACCTCAACCGCGTGCAAGAGGGATGAAGGAGCTTGATCCCTCCAACTGGGCAGGTTAACTCCCAAGGGTGGTTTCCCAAGCATGCAAAGCCCGAGCAATGCGCTCCAATGCTTCCTGCATTTCGGTTTCGGTAATCACCAACGGTGGGGCAAAACGGATGATGTTTCCGTGGGTGGGTTTGGCCAAAACGCCCTCGTGGGCCATGGACATGCAAATTTCCCACGCCGCAGTGCCTTCGGGAGAGTCGTTGAGCACGACAGCATTCAACAATCCCTGGCCCCGAACAACACCCAAAATGGAAAATCGCTCTTGCAAGGATATCATGCCCTGACGGAATTGTGCACCTCGACGGCGTGTGTTTTCCAAAAGCCCTTCATCCAAAAGGACATCCAAGGCCGCAATGGCAATGCGGCTTGCCAACGGATTGCCGCCAAAGGTGGAGCCGTGCTGTCCGGGGTGAATGTTCAACATGACTTCGTCGTCCGCCAAAACAGCAGAAACCGGGTAAAGACCGCCGCTTAGGGCCTTGCCCAAGATCAAAACATCGGGACGGATGTATTCCGCTTGCCGTTCGCAGGACGACGTGCAGGTGCAGGTGCCGCAGGAGGACAACCAAGCGCCCGTTCGGCCCATCCCGGTTTGTACCTCATCGGCGAGCATCAACACACCGGCTTCCGTACAGGCGGCACGAACGCCCGCCCAGTAAGACGAATCCGGAAGCACCACCCCGGCCTCGCCTTGGATGGGTTCGGCCAAAAACGCCGCAACGTGGGGGTCTTTCAATGCCGCTTTCAGGGCATCCAAATCGTTGTAGGGTATGCGCAGAAAACCTTCGGCGTACGGGCCAAATCCGGCATACGAGTCGGGATCCGAGGAAAAGGAAACGATCGTAGTCGTACGGCCGTGGAAGTTGTTTTCTACCACCACAATCTTGGCGTGTTCCGCAGGTATCCCCTTTACATCGTAGGCCCATCGCCGCGCCAATTTAATGGCCGTTTCCACGGCTTCCGCCCCGGAATTCATGGGCAGGACCTTGTCGTACCCCAACAATTTCGTGATTTTCTCTTCGTAGCGACCCAGTTGGTCGTTGTAAAAAGCCCGCGAGGTGAGCGCCAGTTGATCCGCTTGCTCGTGGAGTGCTTGCGTGATTTTGGGGTGGCCGTGCCCTTGATTGACAGCCGAATAGGCACTCAAAAAGTCAAAATATTCCTTCCCGTCCACGTCCCAAACGCGCGCGCCTTTTCCGCGGGATAACACCACAGGCAAAGGGTGGTAATTGTGGGCCCCGTATCGGGCTTCGCGGTCTATATGGACTTGCGATTTTTGGGAGGCTTGGGGTGCTTTCATAAACCAAAGATAAGGCCGGTTTGCTTGCCTATCTTTGCGCCGTGAAGTGGGAATCAATTCGAATCGAACGGGCTGGGTCTCGGGGAATTTGCGTGGCTAAAACGCCCGAGGGACAAACGTTGTTGGTCACGGGAGCAGCGCCCGGAGACATCGGCACCGTGGTAGGCATCCGCAAAAAGAAAGGGTATATCGAAGGTCGAATGGAATACATCGAGGTCCCTTCTCCCGACCGCGTAATGCCTCCATGTTCGCACTTTGGGTCGTGCGGAGGCTGCAAGTGGCAGCACATCGACTACCGGGCGCAAGCCGCCTTCAAAGGCCAGGAAGTCCGCGACCACTTGGAACGGTTGGGCAAAGTCCGCGATGCCCATTATTTCCCCTCGCTCGAAGCTCCCCAGGCCTACCGATACCGCAACAAAACCGAGTATTCGTTTTCGGCCCTCCGGTGGCTCTCTCCGGCCGAAATGGCTTCCGGTCAGGTGTTTGAAGACCGAACCGGACTGGGTTTTCACGCGCCGGGTCTTTGGGACAAGGTGCTGGATTTGGAAGAATGCCATTTGGTGCCGGATGCCGGCAACCGAATTCGGAAGTGGATTCGGGAAAAAGGTCGGTCTTTGGAGATTCCTTTCTTCCATAT
>JACCDW010185421.1_pt1 | contig 13590 bp, 12 predicted proteins | sample 7449781 | NCBI WGS metagenome assembly JACCDW01 (sample SAMN15323449, study PRJNA562643) | freshwater metagenome | isolation source: river surface water | place: USA:Blue River Watershed | collected 2017-08-18 | reverse complement strand
TCAGTTGTTGACGAACTGCTAGATGAACTTGTATCAGTTGTTGACGAACTGCTAGATGAACTTGTATCAGTTGTTGACGAACTGCTAGATGAACTTGTATCAGTTGTTGACGAACTGCTAGATGAACTTGTATCAGTTGTGGACGAACTGCTAGATGAACTTGTATCAGTTGTGGACGAACTGCTAGATGAACTTGTATCAGTTGTTGACGAACTGCTAGATGAACTTGTATCAGTTGTTGACGAACTGCTAGATGAACTTGTGGAAGAACTGCTAGACGATGATGTCGGCTGCACAGTAGTCGAACTGCTCTGTGTCCCCGATGTGCTCGACGAGGAGGTGCTTGTCGTCGTCCCTCCCGGCTGGCTTAGGCCGAGTATGACTATCTTGTAGACCAGGTCCGTCGTCGCGCTGGGGTTGTGCAGGGAGAGCACCCTGGACGACGGGGTCACGCTGAACCAGTCCTTGGTCTGGTACACGAAGCAGCTATCGGCCTTGACGACGATGGAGTCGCCGGCGTTGACGAAGAACAGGTTCTGCGGGTTGGTCGCGCCAGGCGTGAAGGTGAGGTTGGCCCCCTCGCTGCTGACCTGTATTGCGTAGACACGTGTCAGCTCTATGGGGTCGAAGACCATGTCGACCAGGTAGTCGAGGTCGATGTTCACGGTGGACCCGGCGGTCAGGGTGTCCTCCTTGGCGAAGATCGAGTTGACGGCCTCTGTCGGGTAGTTCAGGGCGCGCGCCAGCGTGTCGGCCTGTATGGTCGGCTGGTACGGGTCGTTGTCCTGCTCCTGCTGGTACTGGAGCCTGACGTATGACTTGCTTGTCGCCATGTATTACTAGAATCCCCACTTGGCGGCTAGGTAGCTCTGGACCTGCCCGATCTCGCCGGCCGTGAGCTTCCTGGAGTACACGAGCATTTCCGCCAGGTACCCGTTCAGGTTGCTTCCGGCCGCATACGTGCCGCCGATCCTGGCGTAGTTGAGCTGCGTCGAGCCGTAGGCCTTGGTCAGCGTGGACGGCGTGTTCGTGCCGTCCTGCAGCCTCAGCTCCACGTTGTCGTAGCTGGCGGTCAGGTAGTGCCAGTTCGTGTCCACGGTGTTCAGGCCGAGCTTGTCCAGCGTGCCTGCGTTGTCACGGGCGATGATCTCGTACCCGATGGCGAAGATCACGTCACCGCCGACGAGCCAGATGTCGTTGAGGTTGCTTGTGTTGTCCTTGCGCATGTCGATGTAGGACATGCCGACTCCCGTCGACGCCTGCTTCAGCACGACGAAGGTGGTGTTCTCCATGCCCATCGTGGCGGCGAAGGCGCCGGCCAGCAGGAAGTCGCCGCCGTCGTACGACAGCACGGACTTCGAGTTCCTGATGTTCGTCTTGTAGGTAGGCCTGCTGCCGCTCGTGGCCTGCAATGCGTTGTTGCCCTGCCCGGACTTGTCGTTCCAGCGCGCCACGAGGTCGTTGTCCGCCGTGACGGCCTGCGTGCCGGCGGTGTCCTTGAACATCGTCGTCACGTCCGACCCGTCGTACCAGTTCACGAGGTTCGTGATGTTGGTCGGGACGAACGGGGTGGTGGTCGTTGATGTCGTAGTACTCGTACTACTACTTGATGTACTTGTACTCGTACTTGATGTACTTGTACTCGTACTTGATGTACTTGTACTTGTACTTGATGTAGTTGTATATCCACCGAACCACTTGTTCACGAGGTAGCTCTCGACGGTCGCCCTGTCACCTCCGGACAGGACTGCGTCGTAGTGGACGAACTCGGCGATCTGGCACTGGTTTGCGAAGGTGTACATCGCCTGCAGCAGGGCGTTGCCGTCCGTGTTGCTCTGCGTGCCTACCAGCGTTCCGTCTATCCACACGTGAACCGTTGACTCGTCGTAGTCCATCGTTATCTGGTGCCACTGCGAGTCGTTCGCTATGGCGGTTTGGGTTAGCGTTCCGCTCGGGCCCCTGTAGCGGTAGTACCCGTCCGTGGCGTCGAAGAGCACCGTCCAGATGTCCTGGCCGATGATGGGATTTATGCCCTTCCTGAAGTCGAAGATCGTGGGGTAGCCGCTCGTGTGGGCCATCTTGGCCACGACGAACGTGGTCATCCTCTCGAAGCTCGAGCTCATGACCGCAAGATCCATGTTGCCGGAGCCGCTTCCCTCGACCACGGGCAGGCCGTTCAGGGCGTTGGTCTTGTACTGGACGGTCGTCGCGCTGCGGGTCAGGTCGTTGTTGTTGCCCGACTTGTCCTCCCACACCACGACCGGGTCGTTGTTGGAGGTCACGGGGACGGTCTTGCCTGCGTCCTGCCACAGCGTCGATGCGTCGTCCGCATCCTGCCACATGAGGAGGTTGGTCAGCGGAATTGGCGGTGCGGCGGTCGTCGTGGTCGAGGAGGTCGACGACGAGGACGATGAGGACGATGAGGACGATGAGGACGACGATGATGACGAGGACGTTGACGAGGACGATGTGGTCGGGGGCAATGGGTTCAGGAAGTAGTCGTAGTTGTGCTGCAGCTCGGTGTTGTTCAGGGCCTTGTCGTAGATCAGGGCGCCGAGGACGTCACCCTTGAACTCGTAGTTCGTGAAGCCGTTGGTCCAGCCGATGTTGAGCGTGCCGCCGGCGACGTTGACGTTGAATGCGTTCGCCGAGACGGACGCTAGCTGTGTCGTGTCCTCGATCAGCAGGAAGTCCGTGCCGTCGTAGACGTAGCTGAGCACGACCCAGTCGAACGGGTTGCTCATGTAGCCGTTGTTCGTGTACGAGTAGAACGCCGTGCTCTGCGTGTTGCCCGTGGTGCCGGCCCTGTGGAACCCCGAGTGGCCGAGCTTGTCGCTCGTCTGCCCGAGCTGGTAGGTCGATGCGTCCTCCCACGCCCCCGTCTTCCGGCAGCATACGCTGACGGTGAAGTGGCTGTTGCCGGAGGGCAGGTTGGTGAAGCCGCTGGTGCGCTGGAAGTAGCCCTTGCTGCCGGTTGCGAAGTAGTTCGGGCCTGGGACGAAGACCGGGTCGGCCCCGGAGTTGTTGGTCAGGGTCAGGTCGTTGGCGTTGGCCGTGAGGTCGTACCACGTCGGGCCGCTGCCCGGGTAGGATGCGGACTCCCTCGAGTCCCACCACGCCCGCAGGTTAGATTGGATCGGCAGGTTGGGGTCCGGCGTGGTCGTGCTTGAGGCCGTGGTGCTGGTCGAGGTCGTCCCTGCCGTGGTCGACGATGACGACGTGGTCCCCGGGGTCACCGGCCCCGTCGCGCTGCTGCTGAATGTGGGGCCTGCGCCCGTGAGTAGTACGCTCATTTCGTCTCCAGTTTCTTCAGCCGGGCCTCTAGCTCTGCGTTCTGGGCCGCCAGCTCCTTTATCGCCCGGACCATCGGGGCCAGGAGCTCCTCGTAGCCGAGGCTCCAGACGTCGTCGCCGCCGTTCTTTGCGTGGTGCTGCAGGCCTCCGAAGTCGATGCCGAGCCTCTTGCAGGTCCTGTCGATGTCCTGCGCCAGGAACCCGTTGTGGAACCGGCTCCGCTTCTTCTTGCCGTCTTTGGGGAGCTTGACGATCTCGTTCGTCTCCTCGTCACGGTAGACGTAGTCCTCACGAAGGTCCCAGCGCCACTGCTTGGGCGTGAGCTCGAGGACGAAGGCGAGGCCGAGCTCGCAGTCCTTGACGTCCGCCTTGTCCCGCTCGTCCGAGCGGTTCTGCACGGCCCCGTATGCGTAGGTCGTGGTGGCGCTGTCGCCGAGCTGGACCTGGTTGCTTCCGGAAACCCGTGTGTTCGCCCCGAGCAGCGTGCAGTTGAAGTAGCTGTCGAACGAGCCGCCGGCTATGGTCAGGTTCGCGCTGTCCCGGCCGAGGCTGGAATTGAGGTAGCCCACGTTGACGAAGATTTGGCTGGACGTCCCTATGGCGCAGTTGCGGTAGCCTGAGGTCAGCGCCTGCAAACTCGAGCTTCCGACGGCCACGTTGTCATTGCCCGTGGCGCCGGTGACTGCGCTGTAGCCTGCAGACATCCCGACATATGTATTGTTCCCGCCGGAGGTCGTGTTGTAGCCTGCGTAGGCGCCGCACATCGTGTTGCTGTTGGAGGTGACGCCGTACCCGCTCAGCGTCCCTATGGCCGTGTTGGCAGTGCTGCTCACATGGTTGAACAGTGCGCTAGATCCGTATGCACAATTATAGCTGCCTGTAGTGGTGTTGAATCCGCTGTTAGAACCCGTGAAAGTATTGCTTTCGCCAGTCGTGTTGTTTGTCCCTGCGTTGGCGCCGAGCATCGTTGCGTTCTGGCCCTGCGTCATGGCGGCGCCGGCCCTGTACCCGACCGCCGTGCAGTAGCTGGTGGCGTTGGTCGTTGACGCCGAGCCCTGCAGCGCGCCGAAGCCGACGCCCGTGTTGTAGCTGGACACGTAGTTCCTGCCGGCCGAGCTCCCCACGAAGGTATTGCCTGTGTAGATCTGCACCTTCAGGCCGCTGTCGTGTCCTAGGCACACCGTGTCCGATGCCGTCGTGGCCTGGTTCCCTGCCCTGTACCCGGCCATCAGGTTCCTCGCCCCGGTCGTCGTGGACTGGCCGGCCAAGGCCCCGAGGTGCGTGCACTGGACGGCCGTGCCGGTGATGGTGTTGTAGCCGACGTAGGTGCCGTAGTTGGCGATGTCGCCCCAGACCGAGGCATAGTAGAACGTGCCGGTGCCGTTGTCGGCGACCGAGGCGTTCGCGCTGTTCTTGATGATCTTGCCGGTCGTGCCGTCGTAGCGGGCGATGGCGTTGTTCGTCGCCGATGCCGGGCCGGACACGTTGCCGGCCGCCTGCGCCCCCTGCGACCCCTGTAACCCTTGGAAGCCCTGCGCCCCGTTCGCGCCCGCCGACCCCTGCGCGCCCTGCGCACCCGAGCCGGTCAGCCCCTGGAAGCCCTGCGGCCCCTGTGAGCCTGCGTCGCCCTGCGCACCGGTAGCGCCCTGCGCTCCTGCGCCGGTCAGGCCCTGGAAGCCCTGCTCGCCCTGGCTGCCCTGCGGTCCAGCGTCTCCCTGCGCCCCCTGCGCGCCAGCCCCGGTCAGGCCTTGGAAGCCCTGCTCCCCCTGGCTGCCCTGCTGGCCCTGCGAACCCGTGTCGCCCTGGGCCCCGGTCGATCCCTGCTCGCCCTGGCTGCCCTGCGGCCCCTGCGGGCCCTGCGAGCCCGTGTCGCCCTGGGCGCCGGTCGATCCCTGCGCCCCGATATCGCCCTGCGGACCCTGGCTGCCCTGGCTGCCTTGGCTGCCCTGGCTCCCCTGCGATCCCTGCGGGCCCTGGCTGCCCTGCGGGCCGACCTGCGTGTAGGTCGCCTGCATGACGGTTACTATCGCCGACGGCGTCGCCGGCCGGGTCGGGTTGCTCTGGGCTCCGAAGGCAAGGATCTCCACGTCGGTGTCCGGGCTGTTCCAAGCCAGCTCCACGTAGTCGCCGGCGTTGAGGTTCAACTGGAAGTTCCAGGCGGCGACCTGCTCGGCGTCGCTGCCGTCAAGCAGGACACGTGTGTTCGTGAACGCCACGTTGCTGCCGTTCTTGAGCAGCCAGATGTCTATGTAGTCGGCGCCGGCGTCCGTCTTGGTGAGCTGGAGGCTGAACTGTATGTCGTAGGTCCCGCCCTCTGCGAAGGTGATCTGGCTGTTGCTCACGATGCTGACGCCGCTGCTGGCGACGGTGTTGTTCAGGGTGATGTAGTTGACCGCCTGCGCCCCGGCGTTCGTCTGGGTCTGGTCGCTGTAGAACTGCCCGTAGTTGGCGATGACGCCGCCGCTGCCCTGGAAACCCTGCGACCCCTGCGCGCCGGTCTGGCCCTGCGATCCCTGGGCCCCGTTCGATCCCGCCGAGCCCTGCGCCCCCGACGTCCCTGCGAACCCCTGGTAGCCCTGCGGGCCCTGCGCCCCTGCGTCGCCCTGGGCGCCCTGGGCGCCGGCGCCCGTGCTGGCGCTGATCGTGATGATGCCTGCCTGGTGCCCGACGGTGACGTTGGAGCCGGCCGCTATGGTCTTGTACTCGTTGGCCGTGCCGCTGCCGTCGATGCCTAGCACCTGGTCGGCCGTGCCGGAGTTGGAGGCGAAGACGACCTCGGCGAGCGTGGCCTTCTTCGCCTCGCCGCCGGGCGCTGCGCTGTAGTTCGTCCAGGGCACAACGCTCTGCGCCCCGGGCGGGGCCAGGGGATCGAGCTGGAATATTTGCTTGTCGGCCATTTCACCTACCTATTGGATTCGACTGACCTGATTCGCGCCTCCAGCTCGTCGATGTTCTGGCTGAGCCGGTCGAGGAGGTCGACGACCTTCTCCTGGTTCGTCGAGACGTTGTTCAGCCTCGTCTCGAGGTTGGTCATGGTGGCGACCATCCTCGCCATGTTCGTGACGAGGTCCATCTGTGAGTTCTGCAGCGTGTCGAGCGTCGACTCGAGCTTCGTGACGAGCTTGTCGTGCCGGGTCTGGGTGGGCTCGTAGACCTTTTCGACGAAGTATATCCCGATCTTGTAGACCACGTACGCAAGGGCGCACGTGGCCGTGATCGGGAATACGGTGGACTGTACTAGGGCCTGCCAGTCCATCACTTGGCGTCCAGCCACTTCTTGAGGGCGAGCTCGAGCAGCCATACCCCGAGGCTGACCCAGACGGCAGGCGTGAAGGCGATGGGCTCCTCGCCGGACGAGGACAGCTCGTGCTCGGCCAGGGCCCTGTCGGCCGACGTGAGCGTGGGCTTGAGGTCTGCGTCGACGAGCTCGACCTTCCATTTCTGGTCGTCGAGGTGGTCGGCCACGAGGCTCTCCAGCAGTTGCGCCGGGGTCGCGCCGTCGGGCGCCTCGCCCTTGGGCAGGACGCCCTCGGTGAGCCTCTTCCATCCGTATTGGAGCAGCTCGAGCGCAGCCGAGACGACGGCCTCGTCGAGCGGGTGCTTGCCTCTGGCGAACTGGAGCAGCAGTAGCGTGGCCTGAAGGGGGAAGTCCATGGCGTGTCCTCCTGGGGTTAAGTGACCGTTTTATGTGAGCGTGGTCAGTGCGTTTTCTTGAGCCTCTCCTCGACCGTGCGCTCGAAGCAGGCGCAGTTAACCCTGCCGTCGCGCTCGCAGGCGCAGACGTCGTTGAGGGCCGTGTGCCTGATGACGGCCATGGCGGTGACGACCGCCCACACGAGGAAGGTCACGTAGATCAGGGCGTTGCGTGTGTGACTGGACATCAGAACGTCCAGTCCAACTCGTCCATCTTCTTGCGCCAGCCGGCGAGGCCTGCGTATGCGAAGCTGTCCTTCATCGACAGCATGCGGTGGACGGTGTCGGCGTTCGCCAGGAAGCACCCGTCGTTGCAGCCGGACGGGGCCGGCCCGCCCGAGAGGTATTTCCCCCAGGAATTCTCTATGATGAAGTAGAGCCTGTCGTTGACGTGGCGGTATCCCACGATGCTCATGGCGTGCGCCCAGGTCCCCTGCGGCGTGCAGATGCCGTTGGCGTCACGGCGCTTGGAGAAGCCCTGGTTGCTGCAGACGGAGATCCCGTGGCCGTTCGCCAGCGCCTTCATGGCGTCCTCGGCCGTGGTCACCATCGCCGTCTTCTGGATCAGGTGCTCCTTGCAGAGCGCAAGCAGCTCGGGCGGCACCCCACGGCTGCCCATCGTCCGGCACATGTCCTCGCTGTATTTGGTCAGGTCGATGCTGCCGTGCTTCGCCTCGTCGATGACGCCGAACTGGGTGCACCACTTGGCGGCCCAGGCGCCGATGCTGCCGTCGGACCTGAACGGGCTCCTCCCGCCGTTCACGTTGACACGACTGCCTCCGTAGATGACGGGGCGCGATATGGACCGGAACTCCTCCATGTCCCCCGTCGCTATCTCGACTATGTTCGTGAGCTCGATGCCGCCACGGGCGCAGGCGAAGCTCACGCACGAGCCGACCTGCCCCTGGCTCCTGACGGGGAGGAACGGCTCCTTGAGCACCTGCTCGCAGAACCTGTGCAGGTTGACCTCCTTCGGCAGCTCCGAGATCGGCGTCTCGCAGATCGGCGTGTCGTGGATGTCCGGGTTGCCGAGCTCGGCCATGGCGATGCGGACCTGGTCCGGGTCGTCCACCCAGCCGGTGAAATAGGCCTGCCCGCCGACGATCACCTCGTCGCTGGCGTCGTTCGTGTCGCTCACTTCAGTGCCTCCAGTCCGTCTGTGATTTCCTTGATCGTCTTGGCGAGGACGGCGGCGTCAACGGGTGCGGAGCCTGAACGCCCGAAGACGGCCAAAAGATGGCCCGATATGAGGTCCCTGAGGGACCTGAGCTGCTGGGGCTCGAGCTTGGAGCCCACCTTGTCTTTTACTTCCCTGTTGAGGTCCGCCACGGTCGAGATCTGGCTCTGGTCGATCTGGCCGAAGCCCTCGATCATGCGGTTTTTTTGGACGTTTTTTTCTCGGTCATCCACCGTCTTCCAGACCGCCTGCATGGCCTTCTCCAGGGCCGCAGGCTCGGGCTTGGGCGCGTCGCCGATTGTGATGATGGTGTAGGCGGGCTGCGTGGGCTTGTTGTCGATCGCCGAATACGCCAGTAGCCGGTAGCTGCCGGGCCTGCCCGTGGCGACGAAGCTCTTTGCGTCCTTGAGCAGGGTTGGGTCAAGGACCTTCAGGCCCTCGGACAGCGGCACGTAGACGACGTTCTCGCCCTTCGTCACGGCCTTAAGAATCACGTAGTCGCCCGTCTGCACCTGCACGGCCGGCGGCAGGCTTATTTCCGGTTGTTGCTGGCTCAGAAGGAGCAGCAGGATCATGCTTTTCATGTTTCTTCCCCCTGAAAGCAAATGACCGGCCTCTGGGGCCGGTCACGGAGGGGGTTCGGTTTATGGGCAGTCAGGCAGGCTTCGTCGATTCCAGCTCCCTGTAGAAGTCGGCCGCCGTGTAGACGGGCTGCTTCCTGAGGTGCCTGTGGGCCATGCGCATGGCGTCCAGCATCTGGCTCTTGAAGAACTCGCGCTGCTCCTCGTCGAGGGCCCAGCCTGCGACCCGGGTCTGGTAGTCCTGGTACGTCTGGCTGCACTTCTTGCCGTGGACGAGGACGTCCTCCAGGGCCTTCTGCACGTCGTCGAAGCTCTTCGCCGTCCTCCACCCCATCGGCTTCCGCACCTCGCAGATCTCCTTCACCGGCCCGGGGAAGTCGCTGCCTATCTGCGTGACCTGCCCACGCCACCGGAGCAGGGGGTGCTTCGACGAAGGCAGTATCACGCAGTCGCCGACCTGCACGTCCCTCGTTGTCTGGTACGTGTACTCCCGTCCCGAGTCGGACTTGACCTTGACCTTCTGCACTTGCTTCACGGCGGCCGGCTGCATGCCCGAGGCGTAGGCGGTCGGAGGCTTCCGGTACCGGGGGTTCGGCAGCGTGTCGACGTGGATGTCACTTGGAATCGGGGTGGTGGAGACGGTGACGACGACCGAATCGAACATGTCCTGCCCTCCTGGTTTGGGTACTCCAAGAGATGATAGTGGATATCTTGGCAGAAATCAATAGTCTTTTCGCAAACTCGGATCTATAATACAGAGATGAGAGAAACTTCCGACCACCGACTGCTGAGGGGCCTCTGCGGCCTCATAACCGGAGCCAACCTCGGCACCGGCATACGGCAGGTATCAAGGGAACGACTCATCAGCCTGCTCTCCTCGGGCCAGCCCGCCTACCAGCACTCAAACATACGGCTGGAACGGCACATGAGGGGAGAGATTGATCTTTACTATTCTAGCTACTTCAGCCAGAGAAACAAGCGAGTCTATATCAACGTCGACAACGACGTGAAGGTCCGTGACGACGGCGAGATCGTCGGCGAGGAGGATTTGGCGCGCTGGCACGACGAGGTCCTAGCCGACCTGCTGCCCGGGGCCAGGCCGTTCCCGTCGAGGGGTGGCATCGGGTCGCACGTTGGCTTCTACGTCACCGACGACCCCGGCTCAAGCCGTACCAACGCCCAGAGGAACGAGGACTGCCGGGACCTTACCCTGAGGCTGCAGAGGGCGCTCGAGCGTCACCGTGGCCTCCGTGGCTACGGCTTCACCCAGGTCGAGGTCAAGGGCACCTGCGCATCGACCGTGTATGACGGCGACACCCTCGTCGACGTGAGGTACGGGAGCCTGTGCCTCCTGCCGAGGACCAGGGCGCACATCGACTACGTCCGTGACGAGGCGCCGACCTTCACGCTCTCGTGGCTGGAGGAGACGGTGGCGAGGCTCGAGCGCGCCAACGACGAGCTGGACAGCCTCGGCGACGAGCAGGTAACACTTAAGGTTCGTGATGCGAGGGCCCCTTCCGGCAGCTTCCGCCCGAGGATAGTCGATGTCGACTGGAACGTCGGGAAACTTCTATTGGCGTCCAACAGGGTCATGTCACGGGACGGCAGGTATGCCTCCGACCACAGGCACATGTCGGTGCTTCTCTCGATAGTCGCCGCACTGAGGAGGGCCGACGAGGCGAGGCACGGCCGTGTCCTGCACATGGCCTTCTCACGGATCAGGGGAATGTGGCTCGCGCTGCTGGAGTCCGGGGAGATCGACATCCCGTGGTGCGACAGGCGTGTGACGGCGATGAGGGACTGGCTCGGCGAGAGGGGATTCATAGTGATGCGGCAGTCTGGCTACTGCGCAGGGCAGGCTTGCGTGTGGTGGCTGGACGACTGCATACAGGTTCTGGTGGGAGAGGGGGAGAAGCAGCATAGCACCTGTGTCGTCACTAGAGGTGATATCAACAACATAAACAACTATGTCAGACCGCACTTCGACCAGTCCCTGAACCCCCAGATTGCCCAGTTCGACAGAATCCGTGACTGGGAGCGAGAGGTAGAGTCGCTCCTCTACGCCGCCTGACGGTGACGAAGGGCTTGACAGCATGTCCGCTGTCGCTCATATTGTTTTTGGGATGTATTCATAGGGAGAAACCACATGAAGGCCTTCAAGGTGATGCACGAGGGGCGCCTCTACGAGTCGATGGCCGACTTGGCCAAGGCGCTGAACAGGCCCTACCAGACGATCTATTCCCAGTACCGGGCGGGCAAGCTCAACGTCAGCAAGCCGGTCAGGGTGAAGGTCGTGAAGACCGTGGACGAGTGGAGGTACTAGGTCCGACGAAAAATCTGACTCGACCATACTCCTCTGATCTTGGGCACCAACGCCCATATCAGAGGAGTTTTTCATGCAACTGCCAATAGACACCAAGCAAGCCAATCTGGACTTCACCTTCGACCGTGACACGGGCGACCTGATCTGGAAGACCGGCCCCATGAGGGGCCAAATAGCAGGGACGATCAATGGATGTGGCTATCGCATCGTGACGTGGTTGGGTCGCAAGTACTATGCGCACAGGATAGCCGCCGCCATGGTCCTGAACAGCGACCTGGTCGGCAAGATCATCGACCATCGAAATTACAAGCGGTCTGACAACCGGATGAGCAACATCTGGGTCGGCACGATGCGGGAGAACGTGGCGCGCCGGAGGCTGCTGCCCAGGAACCGTGAGCTCAGGTACCAGGGGATAGAGAAGCGGACCTACAGCTTCGGCCTCCGCTACCGCATGTCCATCGTGGCGAAGGGCCGCAAGTACGTGGGCCAGCCGAGGAGGACGCAGCGGGAGGCCTACATCGACTACCTCGTGATGTTCAGGGAGGTGCAGGGCTTCGTGTACATGCCGGACAGGCTGCAGGCCGACTACATGAGGCTCATCGGCGGCCGGAGCACCCGCAGCCCTTCGTGAGGCTCCGCCTCATCATCTCGGGGGACATCCTGACCGGCCTCGGGGCCGGCCTCGGCGTGGTGGTCGGGGCCGGCCCCTCGTCCATGGCCATGGCCATCATGGGGGGCTGGCATGTGGTCGAGGTGGTGGTCGTGGTGCTGGTCGGGAAGGGATATTGGCTCGTCGACGTCGGGAGCTCGGGATACGGCGTCGTGGTGGTCCCCGGGCATGTCGGGAGGATGTCGAGGTTCGGGAACGCATATAGGTAGAAATAGACGTAGAAGTCGGGGAAGTCGACGAACCACACCTGCGGGTCGCCGTCCTCGACGAGCTGCTCGCTGCCCCAGGTCCACGCCATCCCGACAGGGTCGTAGAACCCGAAGTTCAGCGGGCCCTCATCTATGTTCTTAATTACGAAGTAGCCGCCTGCGGCCACGCCGAGCTGGAGCTGCTGCACGGCGCCGACCGTCTCGCCGGGAAGGCCGGTGACGCCGAACACCTGAACGAAGTCGTTTGCGTTCGGCCCCTCGTACTCGTTGTTGACGGTGATGCCCTCGACGGGGCTGAGGCTGGTGAGGGTGATCTGGTCGCAGTAACAGTAGACGGTCAGGTTGCTGCCGCAGTTGCTGGCGTTCCGGCCGAGGACGAAGGGGTACGGTACGAAGGCGTTCGTCTTGCTGTATACGACGGCGTTGGCGCAGCCCTGGAACTGCCCGTTGTGGTACAGGCCGCAGGGCTCGCCGCAGCGCTCCACGAAGGGTATGACGCCGGCCACCATCGTGATCGCGCCGATGTTGCCCTTGCCGCCGCTCTGGCTGACGGATATCGGCAGGTACTGGCTCGACATCTGGTACCCACGGGGGTCGTACTGCTTGATCCGGCCCGGGATCTCGGTCATCTCGGCGCCCCACGACGTGTAGCCGACCCATGCCTTCACACCGTCGACGACGTTCAGGGTCTGGACCGTCACCGTGACGTTGACCCTGTCCGCTGCGATCGGGACGAGCGTCGCCCTCGCACGGTACTGGTTTGTGCAGAGGCCGGCCGACACTCCTCCGAAGTATGCGTAGTCGGACACCCACGAGCTCGGGTTTGGTTCCTGGTTCTGCGGCACGGCGGCCGGGCAGAAGCGGAAGGTGATCGTTCCCGGTATCCATGCGGACAGCGTGTAGGAGTTGGAGGGGGGGCACGGGCCATCCCAAAATTGGATGGTAATTATGCCATACTCGAACAGCCAGCCCTGGCTCGGGCTGTAGTTCCAGCCGATCGGGGAGCAGGAGAGGCTGGCCTCGATGGAGGCAGGGCCGCAGACGCCCTGGTCGCCGCAGACGTTCTGGGCCACGAGCTGGATTGGGTTCGTTATCGTCATCCTGTCACCAGTACGTTCGTGTCGGATAAATTGAACTTGATGGCCTCCTGGCCCCCGTAGTAGTACGGGAACAGCACGTCGAACTGCCACATCGAGTTCATGCTGCCGAGGGCGATGCTGAAGTACGGCGTGTGCCAGTTGAATCCCCCCGACTGGCCCGCCGAACTGTACATCCACCAGCGTTTCCGGCCGATGCGGGGGCTGGCCAGCAGCTCGTTGTCGCTGGCGAGGTACACCAGCGTCTCCAGGCTGTAGAACGCCTGCCTCGGGTTCACATAAGGCGGGTTGGGCAGGGGGCTGTTCGGGTCACGGGGCAGGTACGGCTGGACCGGGAAGCTCATCGTCGCCTGCCCGAACATGTGCACGAACGTGTACCCGACGTAGGAGCCGAGCACCGTGCCGTCGGCGGAGCGCACGGGGAGGGGGTCGCAGAAGGGGACGAAGTTCTCGCCCCCCAGCGCGCTCTCCCTCGGGGGGAAGGTGCCGTTCGTCTCGTAGATCTCGCTGCACGTGAACGGCTCCTCGACGGAGGTCCACAGGGGCG
>JACCDW010049401.1_pt1 | contig 13592 bp, 7 predicted proteins | sample 7449781 | NCBI WGS metagenome assembly JACCDW01 (sample SAMN15323449, study PRJNA562643) | freshwater metagenome | isolation source: river surface water | place: USA:Blue River Watershed | collected 2017-08-18 | reverse complement strand
TGCTGATACTATTACTGCTGAAACCGCTACTGTAGGTGACCTTGTTGCTGATACTATTACTTGTGGTTCAATTAAGATTTACCAAGATGCTGAAATCGGTGGTAACCTCCGTGTAGATGGTAACCTTGCTGCTGGTAACATTGTATCATACCACTTAGTCGATGCTGAAAATGGTACTTTTGACAATGGTCAAGTATATGGTAATCTTCAAGTAGGTAACATTTTACTTGATGGTAACATCATTTCTACCAAGGGTGCTCAATTCGGTGATATTGAAGCCGAATCTCTTACTGTCGGTACTATTAAGGTATACAATGATGCCGAAATTGGTGGTAACCTTGTTATTGATGGTAACCTTGCTGCTGGTAACATTCTTTCATTCCATTTAGTAGATGCTACTACTGGTACATTTGGTCAAGGTCAAGTATATGGTAATCTCCAAGTAGGTAACATTTTACTTGATGGTAACATTATTTCAACAAATGGTGCTCAATTCGGTGATATTGAAGCCGAATCTCTTACTGTCGGTACTATTAAAGTATACAATGATGCTGCTATTGGTGGTAACCTTGTTATTGATGGTAACCTTGCTGCTGGTAACATTCTTTCATACCATTTAGTAGATGCTGAATTAGGAACTTTCCAAAATGGTAATGTATGGGGCAATCTCCAAGTAGGAAATCTTTTCGTCACTCAATCCATTAAAGTTCCCGACACTGCTGATATGGGTACTGTAACCGCTGAAACTGCTACTGTTGATGACCTTTATGCTAACACTATTACTTGCGGTTCAATTAAGATCTTCCAAGATGCTGAAATCGGTGGTAACCTCAAGATTGATGGTAACCTTGCTGCTGGTAACATTGTATCATACCATTTAGTTGATGCTACTACTGGTACTTTTGATGATGTTGTTATTTCTGGTAGTGCTCACATTAACAACCTTGAATCATCTAACATTACTGATATTCTTGACCTTGTAACTGCTAACATTGGTTCAACTGATCTTTACACCCATGTAAGTACCATGCGTGATGTTATTGTCCGTACTGGTAATGATATCCACATTGGTGATAAGACCACTTTCGAGGATGGTCAAAATGTAGGTGATATTTACATCGGTACCCCCAATGGTAACTCATCACAAAAGATTTACATTGGTAGTGCTTCAGACAGTGTTATTATTGCTGGTAGTTTAACTTCAATTCAAACTACCAATACTGAAGTATTTGACCACATTATTTCTCTTAACAAAGGTAATACTTCTTCCGCTATTGGTGCTGGTTTCGAAATCTTAAATAACAATTCTACTTATGCTTCTATTTTAGTTGCTAATAATGGTAACCTTGTTGCTACCGATCTTAACAACGTTATTGACTTCGGTAATGTTGCTCAAGGTAACTTCCCCAAACTCAACGTTACCGGTGCTTCCACTCTTTCTGGTGCTGTAACAATGGGTTCTAATGCTACTGTTGCTGGTACTCTTGGTGTAACTGGTGCTACCACTCTTTCTAACAACCTTTCCGTTGGTGGTACTGCTACTGTATCTGGTGCTACTTACTTACAATCTACTCTTGGTGTATCTGGTGCTGCTACTCTTTCTAATAACCTTTCAGTAGGTGGTACTGCTAGTGTAACTGGTGCTACTACTCTTTCATCAACTCTTGCTGTAACTGGTGCTTCAACTCTTACTGGTGCTGTAACTATGTCTAACAATGCTACTGTAGGTGGTACTCTTGGTGTAACTGGTGCTACTACTCTCTCATCCACTCTTGGTGTAACTGGTGCTTCTACTCTTTCATCTTCATTAACTGTTCAAGGTACTTCAACTTTCAATGATGATGTAGGTGTATATGCTGATCTTTATGTTTCAGGTGAAACTGATACTGCTACTCTTGCTGTAGTAGGTGCTGCTACCGTTGGTTCAACTCTTGATGTAACTGGTGCTACCACTGTTGGTGGTACTATGGGAATTACTGGTGCTACCACTGTTGGTGGTTCATTAGATGTATCAGGTGTTGCTAACATTGTTGGTGCTACTTCAGTAGGTGGTACTTTTGGTGTCACTGGTGCTACCACTCTTTCATCATCACTTGCTGTAACCGGAGCTTCTACCCTCACTGGTGCTGTAACCATGTCTAACAATGCTACTGTAGGTGGTACTCTTGGTGTAACTGGTGCTACTACTCTCTCATCATCTCTTGCTGTATCAAGTTCTACTACTGTAGGTGGTACTCTTGGTGTAACTGGTGCTACCACTCTTTCTAACAACCTTTCAGTTGGTGGTACTTCAACCTTAACTGGTGATGTATCAATGACTAATGATGCTACTGTTGGTGGTACATTAGATGTAACTGGTGTAGCTGGTTTCTCATCAAATGTAAATGTTGCTGGTGAACTTACTGTAACTGGTAACTTAACTGCTGCTAACTTCAGTGTAGAACAAACTCTTACTGGTGAAGTTGTTGTTGCTTCAAGTGGTAATATTAATGGTAATCTTGCTGTTGGTAACATTTTCCTTATGGGTGAAATGTATTCATCATCAGGTGCTACTTTCGGTAATCTTGAAGCTGAATCAATTACTTGCGGTACTATTAAGATTTACAATGATGCTTCTATTGGTGGTAACCTTGTAATTGAAGGTAACTTAGCTGCTGGTAACATTCTTTCATACCATTTAGTTGATGCTGAATTAGGTACTTTCGACAATGGTAATGTTTGGGGTAATTTATCAGTTGCTCGTCTTTATGTTACTGAATCAATTACTGTACCTGAAAACGCTGATATGGGTAATCTTAGTGCTGAAACTGCTACTATTCAACAACTTTATGTTGATAATATGACTGTTGGTAATATTAAGATCTACAATGATGCTTCCATCGGTGGTAACCTCGTTATTGATGGTAACCTTGCTGCTGGTAACATTCTTTCATACCATTTAGTTGATGCTGAAACTGGTACTTATGGTACTATGGATGTTGCTACCACTTTCTCAGTTGGTGGTGCTTCAACAATGACTGGTACTGTTGCTATGGGTGATGATGTCACTATTGCTGGTACTCTTGGTGTAACTGGTGCTACTACTCTTTCATCAACTCTTGCTGTAACTGGTGCTTCCACTCTTACTGGTGCTGTTACCATGCAAGATGATGCTACTGTTGAAGGTACTCTTACTGCTCACAACATTGTTTCAAAGGATATTTCCGATATTCTTAACCTTACAACTGCTAATATTAGTTCATCACTTCTTTACACTGAAATTGATAAACTCCGTACCGCTGTTCAATATACTATGGGCGGTGATGTAGTTATTGGTGACGTTAATGCTGCTAATATTTACATTGGTGCTCCTACCTCAACTGGTTCACAAACTATTTTCATTGGTAACGCTAATGATAATGTAGTTATTCAAGGTTCTACCACTCAAGTTACCACACAAAATACCACTGTCAATGATGCTGTTATTACTCTTAATAAAGGTGGTCTTAACTACTCCGGTGTTGGTATTGAATTCGAGGCTGCTGGTTCCATTGTTGGTTCCGTTGCTATGGGTGCCAGTGGTAACATTTACATTACTGACTACAATGGTCGCGTAGTTGATGTTGCTAATGTTGCCAATGGTAACTTCCCTAACCTCAATGTATCTGGTCTCTCTACTCTTACTGGTAATGTATCTGCTTCATCCAATGTAACTGTATCTAACACTGTTCACACTGCTGATTTAGTTGTTGGTGGTAATGTAGTTACTACTAAAGATTCCCTTTATGCTTGCCGCGTAAATGGTGATCTCCACCTTGGTATGGATGGTGCTTATGATCAAAATCAATTCGCTGCTCTTACCATTACTACAACTGATGCTCAAGCTTCAAATAACAAATCCGCTCTTGCTTTCGTACGTGAAGGAAACTATGTATGGCAAATGGGTTACATGGATAACAGCAATGACTTCTACATCTATGATGGTAACATTGGTCTTAAACTTACTGCTACCAATGCTCAATCTTGGTCAACTCCTTCAGATATTCGTATTAAGAAGAATGTTGAAACCATTGATAACTCTCTTGAACGTGTCATGAAGATGCGCGGTGTATACTATAACTACACTTCTGATGCTGAAGATTCACCTCGTAAGGTCGGTGTTATTGCTCAAGAAACTCTTGCTGCTCTCCCCGAACTTGTTGATGTTCCTGCTGATGAAGAGAAGTACCTCACTGTTCGTTACTCAGAAATTGCTTGTGTACTCATCAATGCTATTAAAGAACTTAAAGAACAAAACGATGCTCTTTCTGCTCGCGTTGCTCAATTAGAACACGCCTAAAGCAGAAAACTACGTTTTCCGCACCTTTCCTTTTATATTAAAAATATATAAACAAATAATTATATAAAACATTTTATTAACAAATAAATATTTGTTAATAAATAATCAGCGATGTAAAATAAAAAGATAAATTATTCATCATCACTATCATTTAATATGCTCATAGATGTCATTAATAATAAAGTAGAAAACTACGTTTTTACAACATTTGTATAACCTTTCCTTTTATATTAAAAAATAAGTAATATAAAAAAGTTATTATAATTTATTAACAAATTATTATTTATTAACAAATATTATATAATAAAAAGATAAATTATTCATCATCACTATCATTTAATATGCTCATAGATGTCATTAATAATAAATTTGATAATAACATTGTTTTAGGATCAATATTTTTAACATAATCCATTATTTTATTTGAAGATGATTCTTTATGATTCTTTTCTTTTTTATTTTTTTTTACTTCATTTACTTTTTTACTCTTCTCTTCTTTTTTGCTTTTTTCTTCTTTTTTGCTCTTTTTATCTTCACTTTTTACTTTATACTCTTTTTTACCTTTTTTTGATCTTCTTTTATAAACAAAAGAATCATGTGATGATTCAGATGAAGATGATTCTGACGAAGATGATTCTGACGAAGATGATTCTGACGAAGATGATTCTGATGAAGATGATTCAGATGAAGATGATTCTGAAGACGATGAATCAGAAGAATATTTTTTATATTTAATAAATGAAAACCAATAATAAGGTGTATTATTTGAAGATATATCTTTTGTTAATAAATGATTAAAATATCCATAATTCCACTCTTTAATATCTGATGCTTTTTGTATTACACCTGACGCATAATAAGGTGTTTTTAAACGTTCATAATCCATTGATGATGGTAATAATGACCAATATACACTTGGTATAATTGGTAATAAATGATTATTTTCAAAATCATTATTTGATGTACTATTATGATAAACATCAGAAGTTTCAATGGGTATAATATTTAAAAAATGTCCTTTTATTAATTTATCTTGATTATTACCATAAAATAAAAATTCAATATGTTTTACCGTTTTTGATGATTCATTTGGAATATTGATTGTAATGGATGGTCCAGCATAATATAAACCATTTGTATGTTGATATGTTGAAGGACCAATATAAATATAATTATTATTAAATGTTGTTGGTGCTGTACTTGAAATGACAAGTGATGAAGATGATAAATTTGTAATATTTAATAAATTAAATACATTTAAACAATTACCAATAAATAAATTATTTACTGAATAAACACGAGATTCATCAAAAATTGTAACATAATTCGTTGTATATGTCAATGATAAAAGTGTATTATTATTCATAAATAATATTGTTCTTCGATTTAATACATTAACATCTTCTAATAATGTGGATGTTGTAATAAGATTATTAAACGCAACATCATTTAAATAGTCACTATTTATATTATCTAAACCTTCGATAATTATATTTTTATTAAAATATACTTGTCCACCATCAAATACATTTAAACATCCAACTGAATATGTAAATCCAAAAATACATTTTTCGATTACTAATGATCCACCATATATAATTAAATTTGAATTTTGACCAAATAATATTTCACAATGATGTATTTTATCATAAAAACTTGGAGCACCTAATGTTAATGAATTCGTTTCTAATCGAGTAATTCCAGCAAAATAAATATATGTATAACTTAATTCAAAATTATATGAATTTTCATTTACACCACCATATGGTACATTATATATACCTGTTTTACTACTTATACCATTATTTGCTTTATTTGTACCACTAATGGTTATACCATTCCAAAATTCACCAAATGGACCTAAACCATTATTGTATGTATATTTATTTGTATATATATCTGTGGCAAAAATATCTTTTAAAGAAACAATAGTTGTAAATATAATTGGTTTATCTTTTTTACCATTTGAAATCAGTTTTGAATCATTTTTTACAATTAAAGCAGGAATAGATGATAAATTCGATAATTCTAATGAATTCGCATATATTGTTGTACCTGGTTCAATAGTTAATGTTGAATTATTCATTACATATATTTCATTCATAAGAATATAGTTATATTTTGAGTACCATATTGTATTTTCTGTAATATTTGATGTTATATAAATATTTTTCTTTTTTAAATGTAATTGATTTTTTTTGGGAATATTATAATTCATCTTTAAAATAATATAGAATCTTTCTATTTATATATTTAGAAATAATTATTAATCTTTTTAAAAAAAAAGATAATTGTTAAAAATGAATATAAAGAATATTCTTTTAATATAGATATATATTATAAATTTATTAAAAAATTTATTAAAAAATGGGAACTGGAGAATTACAACTTGTTCAACGCGGTGCTCAAGATATTTATTTAACTGGAGTACCACAAATTAATTCTATAAATGATTTACCTACAGATGATTATCGGACATATGGTGATCCTCGTATTTCACATTTTAAATCTGTTTATCGTCAAAATACTCCTTTTGGTATGGAGTATATTTCTCTTTATTTTAATGTCATTCCATCTTTTACTCCATATCAAGATACAAAAACAACATGTAAAATTGAAAGAAATGGTGACTTAGTTCATGATATGTATTTAGTTTATGATCTTCCTGCTATTTTTACAAATAATCAAATTCCTTTCTCTTGGGTTGAAGAGGTTGGAACAAAAATAATTAAAGAAATATCGATTCGTGCGGATGGTAATATTTTAGATACTCAACGCGGAGATTTTTTAAAAATCTACACCGATTTAACTCTTCCTGATGATCAAAAAGCTAAATTTATTCGTTGTGTTGGTGGTGAATCTTATATGTATAATAGTGGTCAAAATCTTCAAGATGATATTACACAACAAAATATTGCGATTCCTGCTCGTCGAATTTATATTCCATTACAATTTTGGTTTTGTAAAAATTCAGGATTATCGATTCCGTTAGTTGCTCTTCAAAATTGTGAATTATTTGTAGATGTTACTTTTACTCCTCTTAATGAACTTATTCGTATTGGTTATCCTTTAATTTCACCTAAAAGAATGTTTGGTGATTATGTGAATAGTGAATTAAATATATTTATTCGTGATTTTTTATTATCACTTGGATATGATTATACAAATGTTTTTTATTATTTTACACAAGGAAATTGGCAATCCAATACATATTTATTAGCAAATTATATTTATTTAGGTGATGATGAACAAAAGATTTTTGCTAAAAAAACACATGAATATTTAATCACTCAAACACAATTTTTACTCTTTCAAGGTCTTAAACTTGGTAATAACTTCCTTGATACTACTTTCGTTCATCCAACAAAAGAGATCTTTTGGGTAATTACTCGAGATGATCTTGATTTATCAAATGATTGGTATAATTTTACAGGATTAGAAGATGCTGATAGTTTACGATATTATCAATCACAATTACCTTATTTTGGTTATTCAAACTTTTATGAAGATGAATTGCTTTATATTAAAGTAAATTTTACAAACTTTTTAAATTCAGTAAAAGATCAAAATGTAAATAAACTTCCACCACAAGTTCTTCAAACTTATTTTAATAATTATTATCAAATTATGGAATCTGCGAAACCTATTTTTAATAATCACGACCGAATGCAAGAGATGGAAGCAGCATTTTATCAAAATGTTACACCTTACAAATATCATACCGGAAAAGGTGGTCAAGGTATTTATGTATTACCTTTTGCTTTAAATCCTGAAGTTCATCAACCTTCAGGAACACAAAATATGTCTGTTTTAGATAATCAACAAATATTAATTAAAATTTTTGAAACTTTTCCAGTAAACCAAAGATTTAATTGTTATATGTGGGCTGTTTCTTATAATATATTCCGTATTATGGGTGGTTTTGGTCAAACTGCTTTTGCGAACTAAATATAAGAAACATCTTATGATATTTTCATTTAAGCCCTGAACGCGTTCAAGGGCTTGATGAAATAAGCCATGCGAACTTCCCGCTATTTATAATATTTTTTTTTATATTTTTTTTATATTTTTAATCATTTATGATTTTAATTGTTTTATTATTATAGTAATAATAAAAGAATATGATAAAAAATAAAGAAAAAAATTCTATAATTCCTAAAGCATCAAAATTAAAAAAAAGTATAATTACAAAAAATATATCAACAAATCATTTTGAATATACTTATATACCAGTTAATACAAAAAATAATAATCTAGATAATGTATCACCACTTATTGAAATATTTCGATATAATGAAACAAGAAAATTAGCAAATGATATAAGTAAATATTTTAGATTAAAAAAATTTGAGTTGAGTAGTCAAGAGGCTTTACAAATCATAAAGAGTATTATTTTTACAGAATTTAATTTTATAGAATCAAATGAAATAGAAGATCCATTAATTCCATATAATGCTTCTCATTTTATACCACAAAATAAAATATCACTATTTAATAAATTTAAAAATTTTACAGAAGACGATTATAATGATTGGATAGAAAAATTTAATATTATTAAAAAACTAAATAATATTATTGTTAAAATTAAAAAATATAAAAAATCAAATTTATATAAAAGAATAAATAAAGAATATAAAATAATATTTACTCCTACAAATAATAACTTTATAATACTTCAAATAGTTCATAATGATATAAATATTAAAATACCATTAATTAAAATACATAATTATTTATATAATAAATTAAAAAATCAATATATATACTATTGTAAAAAAAATAATATATCTTATACAAAAGATATCTATGAAAAGTTATTTGCTTCATTATTATTAAGATATGAAACAATGGATATACAAAATGAACAATTAGCTTGTGATCCTGAATTTTATCAAAATTTAAAAAAAATATATAAATACGACTATGAATTATTTGGTTCTGCTCTTAATACACAATACACTCAATATAATTCTATCTTTTATGATATTGAAAAATATTTTTTAAGTAATGGAAACTTTTATGGAGTAAAACCGTATAAAGGATTTTATGTAGCAAATCCACCATTTTTTGAAGATATGATATATAATATAGCACTTTTATTTGAAAAATGGTTAGATGAAAATAATAATAGAGCACCTTTATCATTTTTTATTACAATTCCAGCATGGGTATCTGATGAAAAGTATGGAATCTATAGAGGTTATGAATTTTTAAAAAAATCAAAATATTTAAAATTTATTAAAAGAATTAATAAATATAAATCGCATTTCTTTGATTATTATCATCATAAAATTGTTTATCCTTGTCCTATATATTTTATTTTAATTGAAAATAAATTAGCAACTGAAATTAAAAATAAAATGAATAAAAATTATTCGATTGAAAAAATGATTGATTTATATTTTACAAAACCAAATAAATATAAAAATAAAAATTATATACCTAAAATAATACATTTATAAAAAAATTATAAAAAAAGATTTTTATATTTTATATTTTGAATATAAAGGAAAATATAAAAAGAGAAGAAAAAGAAAATATGGAACAATCGAAAAAACGAAAAATAAATACAGACGATCAAATCATGAATTCTGAACAAATATTAAAAAATCAAGAACAATTGACTCATTATATTTTTCAAATAGGACATTTATGTGAAAGTACAGTAAACACATTAAATACAATACAAATAAAATTAGAAAATATGGATGAAAGAATTAAAAATATAGAAAAAAATAGTATACATATACAAAAGATAAATCATACTTTTTTTGAAGAATTAAAATCAAAAGATCAGGAAATTTTACTTCTTCAACAAATGAATCAAAATATGATTAAAGATTATGAAAATAAAATACAAATTATTGAAAATCAAATTATTGAAAATAAACCCAAAGACGATTCATCATCTTATTCTTTTTATTCTTAAATTTATTTTTTTAATTTATTTTTATAATTTTTATATATTTAATATAAAAAATATATATTTTATAATTAGTAAAAGAAAAATAGATTTAAAATGAATGATCAAGATCTTAAATTTACATTAAATTACGCCATTTCATTAATTATTGTTTTAACCATGTGTGTTTATTTAATGAAAAGTGTACCAACATTACATCCTGTTTTAGTAATTGTCATTGGTTTAGTTGTAGCATATCTTTTTGTTACACTTATTAACTATACTATGCCATCTTTTTCAAGTACAACAAGTAATGTGTCACAATATGTTGAATATTCATTATATTCAAACTTAAATGATTTAGGTTATTTTAATATTTGGCCACCTGTTCTTGTTGTCTTACTTCTTTTTATTATTTTATTATATAATGGTCAAATTCGCATGTCAGTTCCAAATGTTGTAAATCGCAAAAATTAATTTATATATTTTGTAAAATTATAATTTTAAATTTAAAAATATTATATAAATAATATATTTTTATAATATAGAAAATAAAAATGGAAAACGAGTGTCGTAAAATTGCTCAAAGTTTCTTATTATATCAAAATCCTTTATATACATTCAGTTTCCCTATTGCCTTAATTTGCGGTATCGTTATTTATGGTATTTGTGTTTCTATGAAATGTTCATCAAATTCATATATTCTTCAAATTTTAATTCCTATTTTAACAATTTTTATTGTAACATTATCTATTGATTTTATTTCAAAATCACGTATTGATCAAAATAAACTAAATCATTTCACAAAAGTTTGCTCATCTTATTTAACTAGTAAAGAAACATTCGAAAATAATGAAACGGATGAAAATACGAAGTATTATCAAGAATATTTAGAACAAGCTCAAGATCAAGATCAACAATATGAAGTTCAAGATCAACAATTCAATGAAAATGTAGAACATTTATCAAATATGGAAAATAATATTGAATTATCTTCTCCTTTACATATTGTTGATAATTTGTATGATAGTACATTTGAAGTAATTAATCCTGATAATACACAATATGCTCTTCCTTATCATGGATTAGAAACACAAAGTTTATGTAAAATTGCTTAATATAAAAATTATAAAAAAATAAAATGATTTTAAAATATTTTATATAATTAGTAAATTATATAAAATTATGATATATACTATTTTTAATAAAAAAAAAAATATTACAAAATTTGGTTTATTTTTATCCATCATCTTTATATTCATTTCAATCTTTATTTTATATTATTTATATTTTAAATTAAATAATTTTGTTCAAACTGAATATTTTTCAGATAAATTACCAAATCCAAATAAATTATCTTCGCAAATACCCGATGGTGAAGACTATCTTTATCCAGTACATTCATTAGATTCTTTTTGTCGATCAAAAAATTTATTACCATCACACGTTAATCGACTTTGTTTAATGAAAGATAATACATATAAACCACTTTCTAATTGTAAATGTGAAGATCAAAATGGATATTGTGCTATTTGTTATCCTGAAAATAAAATTGATAATAGTGGAAGATCTATTATTTATGATGCTAATAATATTTCATAAAATATTATTCTTCTTCAATCGATAATGATTGAGCAGTTACAAAATATTCTAACTCTTCTTTTGTTTTTGATGTTAATCGTTTTGGATTTTTATTTTCAAATAAATTTAATTTTTCAATTTTTAATATCGATTCTAACGATTTTACATCAATATTATATTTATTCATAATTTGAATTATCTTTTTATATTCAGAATTATTTAAATCATTACATATTACTATATTTGACTTCTTTTGACGCTCTTTTTTTACTATAACTTCTTCATCTACTTTTTCATTCATATTTTCATCTTCATCATTCTCTTCAATTCGATTTATTTTTAAATAATTTAAAAATATTTCAATTATATACATTAATTCATCATCATCAATTATAATGCGATTTAAAGAAAAATGTGAATTTTGTATCATCTTTTTATTTACTTCTAATTGTGATATTTTATTTAAAATATTTGTAAATTGAATTTTAAATTTACCATTATTTATATAATTCAATTTTCGCAAATGATAATTAGGTACATATAAAGATTCATAAGATGCCAAATTTGGTAATAAATCCCAATCATGATGTCTATATACAGATGTTTGAACTTTATCATATTCACATATACTTTCAATACACTTTTGATATACATCAAATTTTGTTTCAAATTCTATATTCTTATCTTTACATCCATTTACACTACAATTTTTTATATAATCTATTAAATTATGATGTATCATTAATGGTGTTAATAATGTATCTGCTGAATATAATATTTCTGTTTCTGGTATTGTTAATGGTGTATTTAGTATCCGATAGGTTGCTTCATTTAATTGACAATGAATATCCATTTTTCCAAAAATTAATTGATAAGTATGAAACTCTTTTCTTGTAATGGTTCCATGAAAATGATTAAATTTACTAATTTGATAAATACAATTTTTTATCTTTCTTATATCATAATCACAATATTCATAAATATCGCCTTTTATCAATTGATTTACATCTACTTTATATATTTTTTTAAAATGTTCTAATACTAAATCACATTCATATTCAGATGGCATGTTTAATTCAATCACTTTACATAATTTTTTAAATTCATTCATCTTTTTATCATTTGTATAATTACAAGTACATATAATTGGATTATATATTATAATATCATTTACATAACCTTCTTTTTGTTCATCTTTTTTTGTAGATTTTCTTTTATTTTTACTCTTCGATTCTAACTCTTTTAATTCATTTTTTGTCTTCTTGATTTCACTCTTCTTACTACTCTTTATCATAGACATAATTTCATTAAATATAATATTATCACCTGTATCTAACATTAACTCTATATCATCAAATATAAATCCATATTTTTGATTATTATATTCATTAAAATTTTTATATATAAATGAATTTTTTATCATTTCATTAATCTGTTTTTTTGAAAATTGATCATCATTAATATCCTTTATAATATCCTTCTTTTCATATCCATAGTTTTTCAATAATAATTGTGCTAATAATGTTTTACCACAACCTTTTTTACCTACTAACATTAATACTCGTGGAGATTTACTATTTGTTTCATATTCATCAAACCAAGATTTACATTCAGCAATTTGTTTATTATAAATTTGATATTCATTTAAATAATCTATAAATGATTCATCCAAATTATCTATATTCTTTTCAACCACTTTTATACTCTTTTTTGCTTCTTCATCATATATTTTATCCTCTTCATCAAAAAAATGAAATAAAACCATCTCTATAAGAATAAGAAACCTACGGT
>JACCDW011547021.1_pt1 | contig 13597 bp, 16 predicted proteins | sample 7449781 | NCBI WGS metagenome assembly JACCDW01 (sample SAMN15323449, study PRJNA562643) | freshwater metagenome | isolation source: river surface water | place: USA:Blue River Watershed | collected 2017-08-18 | reverse complement strand
CCTCGCAGCACCAATTACGGCTGCTGAAATACCAGTCGGCCAGCTCCGAATCCATCACCGATCGACTCGTAGAGCCCATTGGTTTTACCTCGAATTATCAGTATTTGTGTGCGTTTGAGGTGGAGTCGAAGCAGAATAAATATTTTAAGATTGAGCGGATGGGGTCGATAGAGGTGTTGGCAGATTCCTTTCAATATACGTCGATGCATAAGTTGTTGAATCCCGATGTGTTTGGGTTCAATGAAGGGGAGGAGTCGTTCCCGATTCAATTGCGTTTATCGATGCGTGCGCAGCTTTGGCTGCGGGATGATTATCCGGATACGGTTAAGTACTTAACGGAGCAGGCGGATGGGAGCTGGCGTTTAGACGTGACGGTTCATTCGATGGATCCGGTAAATCGGATTATTCGCAGTATGCCGGGCGAGGTAACTTTATTATAGTTCCTATGATGCAATTTAACCCCATAACCAAAGAGCTCTTTGATGAGGAAGGTCGTTTGATTAAACGACTGGAATGCCAGTTAAACAAACAATGGGATGAGTTTGGCCATTTACATGGGACTAAGAATCGCTTGTGTACTAGCTGTGATTCAGAGATCATGGAAACGATGTTTGAAACATCGGAGAGCCTTCGTTCACATTTAAAAAGTCATCCGAATGCTTGTATCCACATTCATGTGGGGCAAAAAAATATTAGACTCACACACCATGTTGGATAAACCTTTTCGAAACATCGCTACCGTTCGAGATCTTGATCAAGCAAATTCCCTCATTAGTAGTGGGGTGAAATTGTTGTTTAAACACGTCGATCGAAACACTAAGTTTCATACCTATGCACTATTGCAGGACAAGCGTGGGCATACGATTGAGGTTTATCAACGAAGTTTTATCAACAGTTATATACGTGACGGATATGAGATAATTATTCCCTGGTCACCCATGGATGTGGATAAAAATCGTTCGGGCTGGGGTGCTTATGTCGTACCGGCAGAAATTGAAGTGGGTGAACTCGTTTACATACCTGATTTACTCGAAAACATAAGTGGTCAACAAACCAAACGTAGGGAGGGTGGTCTTGCCATTTGGAATGGGGAAGAGTTTGAGATACTTCCGGAAGTAGAACAACACTATGTAGGTTAGCTATGATCCACCTCGAATTCATTAATCTAATCATTCCCAAATCCATTTTGGACGCCAAATATTCGGGTGGCTTAGCGCAATACCGCTTGGACATGCCTGCGAACTCACTCACGGAGGACGAACATTTAATTCGTTTCGGGGCGATGAATTGGAACGTCATTGAAAACGTGACGGATATGATCATCACCAAGGGCCTTGCTTTTTCGGATGGTCGCAGTGATGACTTTACCGTTATTGAGCCCTTGAATGGGGTGACCTGGCAAGTGGGCTGGTTGGCCTGCGAAAAAAACACGTGTACTTTTACTAATCTCTGAAAACGCGGAATAAGGCTACATGCGCGAAACGTAATTGTGATTTAAATCTATCAATTCAAGGTAGCGGTACATACATGTCGCCAATCACGCGTCTTTCAACACCTTTTTCTTAATCTAGAATCATCATGTTATTGATGAATCATACCCTTTTTTCTCGGAGACGTGCTTCTTGACAAATTAGTGGGCAAGTTGGAAATCAGATTTTGATAGGCACGCAGCTTTAATTTTTTAGCCTTAATTTTCAAATTGATCATGAATAGTGTAGCGAAATTTGACCAAAATTGAATTTGAATAGCCATACGCTGAACTATCTTTCTCTAAAATTAGATCTCCAATGACGTAATAGCGGAGCTTTTTTACATTTAACGTTAACAATTCCATTACGACTTGCCGAACAAATTGTTGCAAATCAAAGGTGTTATAATTAAGCCCGCTTCTCTTCTGAAAATTAGAGATTTCTTTATCGTAAGGAAGAGAATATCTGTTAGTTTTTACCACAGCAAAAATCCCCAGTTTATCTAATACATCATTTAGGTAGGCTTCAATATCCATCTCATGTTTTTGAACTGTTTGTAAATAAGCATTTGAGTCAATCAAAATATCTGATCTGCCACTACCAGCTCTAATAAAGCCTATATAAAGCTCTATTGAATCTTTCTCAGGTAAAAATCTATTAATTGTCATTTATGACTATTTGATTAGCAGTACGATTTTATTAAATAAGACTCGTAAAACAGGCATTCGAAAACAAGATTTTTAAGAAAGTAAACTTTCTCACTAGTAAATAGATTATTAATTTCTTTGCTTGAAAATTATTTTTTGTAGTTCTGAATTAGATATTTCCGCCATAATCCTTTCTTCTTTCCACCAACTGAAAAAAGTCTTTTTTCCGCTTCGTATCCAGAGCAGTTTAATACAACAGCGATTTTGTCAATGCATGAACAAAATTCTTCATAAGTCTCAGCAGTATTAGTATCGTTTACCCAATCTCCATAAAAATTGACTACATTTTTTTCAGTCAATAAATTTATGGATTTACCTACCCATTGATCCATAATGTAACCATTCAAACTGGGGGAAAGAAAACAAATGAGTTTAGTAAAATACCCTATTCCTAATCCTGGGAGCTGATTATTCTCCCTTAAATTTTGAAACATTTCAAATGCTTTTTGGCGAGTGGGAAATTTATTCGCGCGCAATTTTTTTACTATTTCTAAAATATCGTCTTTACTATTGAAAAGTGAAGCTGCATGATCTCTTCTCATTCCTCCCCACGATAAAATTGCTACCAATACATTTAGTTCATCATTGTTTTCATTCTGACAATATTCAAATAATTCATATCGGTTAAATTTACGATTAATGTATTCATCAAATTTATTATTGGGTAATACATAATTTGCCCATTTTAGAGAGTTGCTACCAACATAACCTTGGTCATTGTCGCCAATTTGAATTAGATAATTTAAATGAGTTTCTAACATATCTTGTTTACTTTTAAGTTACACCGTTCTAAATTTTTATCAAATGTTTTGTAGTTGATGGGAAGTTTACAATTGATAAATTTTACCTCCTTTCAGGGTTTAAATCTCTTCTATAAAGTCTACTATAAATTCCTTTAAATTTAAGGAAATCTACTTCTTGTGATAAAGAAAGTTCATGCATAATTCGAGGATGTTCATGAACGCCAAAAACGCCAAATGGTTCTGATATTCTGTTATATCCCTCCCAAGCGGGCATATGTTCTCCTACCAATAGATAGCTAGGCATTTTGTCATTTACACGAGCGATTGCTTCTAAATAAGAGCCTTTGCAGAAGGTAGTCCAAAGGCAACCTAGACCATGATCTTGAGTAATGACTAAATCAATATTGATATTATTTTCAACTAATACCCGGTATGTTTCGATTGCTTCTGTACCAAAATAATATAGCTCAAAAACTTTACCTAAAAACTCGATTCGAAAAAGCGAAATGAATGAGTTTTCTTTCCGACCAGAAAAGGTTTGGCCATCGGATTCTTGACACCAATAATCCTCCCAATCTGTTTGATTAAAATATGATGGATGGAGCGAAGCAATATATTTGATGTTATGTCCACTCAATTGTTCTCTCATTTGACTGAGAATCGATTCTGGTCTAATATCTCGATTTAAATAATCGCTATAATAAAATGTCTCAATACTAGAGTTTTCAATAAAGTACCTAACAGTAGAAAAGTCTACGCCGGAACCTGGGTAATAGAGTGATTTGATTTTAATATTTGTCATTCAATAATTTTAAAATTAACGAATAAGTTAATTTAAGATAAATTATCTTTTCCTTGAGTAATTAATTATTTAAAGGTAAATAGTACAAAATGGAACTTAAAAGCCGATTTTATTACCTACAAAAATATTGTCCTCCTCCTCAATTAAATCAAAGAGTAATTGATCTTGTACAGAATTATCTATGGTTGCCAAGAGGCTCATTTTTTTGAGTACATTATCTATTTGAGCACCCGTAAGTTCATATTGTGATATTGTATCTAGCATTTTAGAGTTATTATTCCAAGCGCCATCCAAACCACACCAAATTTTCTTTCGTGTTTCAAAATCTGGCTTTTCAAAAACTGTTTGAAATAAAAAACGTCGCTTAAAGGCTTCTTCAAAATTATCTGTACTATTGCAGGTGGCAATAAGGATTCCTGTGAAATTCTCCATCTCATTCAATAATTGTGATTGGATGGCGTTCAAGTACATATCCGATGATTTCTCTACTTGAATCTTCTTTCCAAATAGTTGATCACATTCATTAAAAAGTAAAACAATAGGTTTTTCACTTTTCTCCCACAGTTTCCGATACTGGGTAAATAATTTATGAACATTTTGTTCTGTCTCTCCAATGAATTTAGTTTGAACTTCACTGACCTCAACATACATTAGGGTTAAACCTAAATCTCTACAGAGCTTCTTTGCAAAAGCAGTTTTACCAGTCCCAGGATAACCAGATATCATCATACTTATAGAATTCACTGATAACTTATCCATAGTGGTATTATTTAGAATTAACTCTATTCTATCTTTAAACTTTTGATTTTGGGCGTTATAGTATAGTGGAATATTTGAGAGTTCCTCAGGTTGGTACAAGACAAAACCTTCTTGAAATTTATCGTTAGTAACCTTGATTTTACTTGAATCCTGGTCTATTTCCCATTCAGGAAATAAAATCGATAAACTCTTATTTGTCAACTTGGCAATAACCTCATCAGAGAACCGATCAGGTTTTGCTACCCAAAGTTTTTCTTTTATTAGTAAGGATGAACCATTTGAAACGTAATGAAAGAACTCTAAAAAAGATACTTTGGACATGTATCTAGCTAGATGATTAAGCTCAAATATCTTAGTATTAAAGGAAATAAAATTGCCTAATGAATGTAGATAGGCAAATAACTCAACTACTGATAGGTTATATTCCTTTAGTATTTTGCAACATGGCTCATCGTCAAATTGATTTAAGAAAAAATCAACAACTGCTGAAGGCATGGCTTTTAAAACACCCAATTCCTTTGCCATACGGTCCAAAATGGGCATGAATGAAAAGAACTCTATCAGAGAAGAGTCAGAAAGTTTATCCGGCTTTAATTTAACTAAAACCTCTTTTTGTCTAGAATCGTCATCTAGGTAGAAAGATATCTTGTTGTTCAGATGAAGACTCAGTACAAACACTAAAGTTTCAGTTGGGTTGACAGGAAGTGAGCCTGCGAATCTTGTGGTAAAATCTTTAAGATTTAGCCCACCATTATCCCCTTCAACAAGGATATCTTGGTCTAATTTTATTAATTCCTCTAAAAAAATAAGGGTATTAGATTCTTGTAATTGATCTTTGGACATATCTTCTTTGTTTTAATATCACAAAGGAAAGATATGTGACTGCCAAAAAGTGGCAGGTTATACTTGGCTTATTAATATTGAATTAGAAATTTAAATATCAATTACTTTTTAAAAGTTTTCTCAAAAATGCTACTCGATTTTCAAAAAATTGAGAGTACATTTCACCACTAAAAACATCACTTTTATCATTATTGCAAAAAAAACAGCACAAAACACTATTTCGCCTTGAATAACTTCCATTTGGATTAATTCGATCCACTTCTAACCATACAGCACGACTCTTGCCCTGGCCAATAATTCCATTTTTAGGAAATCTGTTTGACGTTAATATTCCTCTAATTGATAATTCTTGGGATTCTACTTCTTTTAAACCACAATAATGACAAATAAGCTCCTGGCTATTATACCAATTAAAAAAATCATCGAAAGATTCAAATCCATTCAAGCCGTCTCTTTTTCTCCGGTTATATGATTCCTTTAATTGATTAATAGATTTTGGTTTATATTGAAATGACATCTTTAGCTACTATTAGGTACTAGATTGTTAAATTTATTAATTTAGAATTTCTAATATTTCATCCTCTAATCCAATAGGAATTTCTTCACCATCACTTTCCAAATTTGGACACCAATCTTCAATAAGTTGTATTAAATCCGTTTTTCCTGAAGATTTTAAATTTTCAATAATTGATTTGAATTTTTCTAAATCTGATAAATCAATTTTGATTTGAAACTCATTATCCCCATCAGTTACAGTATAATTCAAACGAGCAAAATCGTTTGCAGCAGAAAGGGAATCTGAACAAATTATAAAGTATATCATAAAAATAATTATTTAATCTGAAAATTTTTGGGCCAATAAGGTGCCATTGTTGCCATAAATTACCTTCTTTTATTGAATATAATTTCCTTTTCGATTTCGTAATAGTTAATTTATGAACTATTCTAAACTTTCTCTGTTTGGCCAAAATGTTACTCTATGGTTGTCTTTTTCCCTCAACGATGGGTGTTTTTGTTTCTTATCCTGCGTTAAAAAGTCTTTATTTTTAACGTCCAATCATTTAATATATAATCATATTTAATGAAACCTTTGGGTACTCTAGCTGCTAAACTTGGCGAAACTAATTTGCAAATTTCACCTAATTTATCAACTTCATTATTCCAGTCTTTTAATTTAGCCCCCTTCCCCCAAGTTGAATACAACTTTACACCTGGATTATTTTCAATTAATTCTAATATTGTATTGGTATTATAATTCCTTACTACTCGACAATTAATTATTTTTGAATCCATGTAACCTTTACCTAGGATGTAATCTGTCAAACTTTCATCAAAGTTTATGGATTTAATAAGATCAACACATCCTATTCCAAGCTTTTGAATGTTTTCTATAAAGTTAGAATCAGCTGGGTGTAATTTGTTATTAAAAACTTCACTTAAAATATTCCAAGTTTGATTTTTTTCTCTGCCATAATAGTAATTTACTTTTTTTCCCCCAGCTGGATTAAACGTTCCGATAAAAAGGTGCCTTAATGGCCATTTTGGTATGAATATCTCAGTGTTTATAAGTTGATGTTCTACTAATTTCATATTTTAAATATCTAAAAAACCATATTAATTACTCTTTAGAATGCAATTGATTTAATATATGAATTTACCTAATCAGCTATCGGATTGTTAAATCTTTCAAATTCAATACCATTAAAGGGTGCTAGAGTATCTAAACTGATAGTAAACTGGCTATTCATTATTGCTAAATCAACTCCTGGTACTTTAAATGGAAAATGGTATAATTTATTTTTTAATTCATCGTAATAGCATAAATCTAATTTTTTCCCTTGCTGTGGGTCTATCAATACATATCCACCCCAATTTCTATGAAAAGCAAATGGTTTTTTACCTTTTTTAATAACTCCATTTTTCGTAGAAATCAAACAGTACTCGTTTGTTTTTTTAGCTATAATTAACAAACTGTCATCTACATATGAAAAATCTACAATTTCTTCATAATCTAAATTAACATCAAATACTTCTCCATTGAAACTCATCCATGAAAGTTTCCCATTTTGAAAAACAAATTTTTCTATACCAAATGGGTATTCATTGAATTGGTTCTCAAGGCTATTGAAATAATAATATTTGTCATCATTAGTTAAAACTGAAAAGGATTCTCCAAATTTTTTCAATCCAATTTGGTATCTTCCATTTTTTGCTGGCTTTAACTCTTTTATATTTGATTTAGCGATTTTAAAACTTAAATCTTCTAAATTGATATCTAATAAATTATCATTTTCTATTATTACTTTTCTATAATTGTTTGAGTAACAAATAATAACTTTTTCAAATGAAAATCCAGAAATTGGCCCTATCAATTTGTTACTAATCCATAAATATTCACCGTTCTCATTTGAAACTTTAATAGGTCCATCCGATAAGTATTCTCCAAAATTTCCTTTAAATACTAATTCACCTTCACGATTAAATATGTGATCAATAGATGATATACTAATTTTTATTACTTGTCCAGTTTTAATATCAGTTATTTGATCAGGAATTATATCACTTGAAAGACAATATAATTGGTTTTTTAAATTCTTGTCGGTGATAATTATTAATTGTTCGTAACTAAAAATCAAAAACTGATCATTTAAATTAAATGACCTCAATGAATTCAGATCAACTAATAAATCACTTTTTGAGTATAGCTTTTGTTCGTATAATAGAAATTTACCAAACCTCTGAATATTATATATGTCTTCTCCTTTATTTATCTCGAAAGTGCTAAAATTATTTAATTCGAAGTCAATGAATTTGAATTTATTGTCTTCTGAATACTTAACATATTTATCATAAATATTCAAATAGTTTTCTCCTAGCAAAATTTCCACATCATCGTTTGGATTGATTATTTTATTTTGACCATCCGATAATCGTAATAGATAATAGTAATCAGTCAACTTTCTTATCCATAAACATATTTCCGAATGAGGAACATCATTATTGAATAATTGGAACAATCCATCTTGAGTTATTTTGATATTAAAATTTGTTACCATGATTTTTTTGTTAGTGTAAATTATAAAAGTTGGCTTGGCTTTATCGGTCTTAAATGCATTAAGCCCATGTAAAATCAAATTAATTCATGAGACGTTTTTTTAAATCAAAAGATGAAACAACTATTACTTTATGGTTAAAAACATTATAATTTTCTGGGGAAAAACTAAATTCCATACAGTTAAGTTATGTTTTCTATAAAACTATAGTACAAAATCTGAAGAATTACCTTTGAACCTTATTCCAAACCCTGGACCTTTCCAGTATTCTGACTCAGAATTACACTCAACTAATGAATTGTCATCGTTCTTAATATCTTTTAGAAAAAGTTCCTCAGTATTAATTTCCATGAATTTATTTAGATTAAGAACTCGGGTATCGACCAAAGTCAAATATCTAAATGAATTTGAAATATTAGTAAAATCGATTGTCGAATTATACATAATTAGTTCATTTAAATTAGTGGGTAAGTAATCAATTAATAAGTTAAAGTCATTATCAAAGGCCATGGAAAAGTGAATTGCTTTCAAATTCTTTAATTTATCTATCCCTTTAAGTGTTTTTAACTTTGTATTTTTTTGCTTGCTTATTGATAAACTCAACAATTCTACTTCAGGAAAAATTTCAGATATCCATGATAGATCTTCTGTTTTAATATCAATTAATTCTATAAATTTTGCACTATGAGCTTCATCTATATTCTCAATAATATTTTTTAGTGTTCCTTCTCCTGTGGTACGGCTGCTATAAAATGGATGGTTCTTCTCTCTGCCATTTCCTGTTTTAGTGAGAGGCGAAAATTTGCTTAGATTTGAAAAGAAATCAGAATAATTCATAAATTTTGTTGTTTTAGTTATTTAAATTTTTTTGTTTAATTACAATGTGCAGATAAAACATAGAATGTTTGTGAGATAACAATTATTAGCCTTTCCATGTCTTTACAATTTGCCCATTATGTACTTCTACGTTTGTCATTTTACCACATCCTTGAGAACTTGAATGTTGATATCCACGGGAACCACGACCAGTTGTCCCCATAGTTAATTGAATTTGAAACATGCCACCACAATGAGCGCAAGTAATAGTTGCCATAGTTAAAAAATTTAAATGTGATTAATTGATAATTAGGTTAAAATAAGCTTGAATTCAATTTTTTGGCCATTTTCAAAACTCTCAATCATTTTTAGCCGACTTTCATTAATTAGACCTAAAACAAATAAACAAACCTCATTATTTTTAGGCTTTGCAATTTGATTTACAGAATTATCTTCTTTGCCAATTTTTAAGGCACAATGAAATAAGAAATTATCTTTTTCAATAATATTTTCATTAAGGACTAGAATGTACCTGAAATTTTCAATGTAAAAATCTATAAATACTTGTAGCTTAAAATTGTACTTTTTTACAATAGTGTTTTATATATAGTCTTCATTAAAAGAAGCTAAAACCTCCACAACATTAATTTCCATATTTTAAGTCTAAGAATTTTGCATACTTTGAGTCGAAGAGGTAATAAAAAAAGATTAAACAATTTTTTTGTTTAAAAGGAATCCAATTGCACTTTGATTATTCCATAGACTTCTTCTACTGTTTGGCTAGAACTTGACTTAACGTATAATATCTGATCTCCATCATCATCTGATGCCCATTCAACTACAAGAGAATCTCCTTCATCTCTAATTGTTACAGTGACATCTGAAGAATCTGATGAAAGATTTAAACAATCCTACCCAATATCAAATGCATCTTCAGTAAAATCCATGTCCCATGGAGAAAAATCTAATTCTGTAAAATCTTTTGCTTTCATATTTTTATAAGGTTTTATTAACATCCAAATGAAAAAATAATTTTGCCTGAATAAAAGTTATAACATTTAAAATTATCTAACGGTTTGTTTCCAATACAACCAAATGATTACCATTGCCATAGTATCCAATTTGCAATACTCTAGCAATCTATGCTTTAGCTCTTCTTTATGTTCCTTTGTAATAGAATTATCAAACCGAATCCGGTAAAATGCTCTCATCGCACCGGTACCGCCTTTTACATCTTCTGATTGTATTTCTATTTCTTCATCAACGGACTTCATTTTTTCGTTAGCTAGATTAAATAAAGTGTCATAGGGATCTAAAACTTGTTGTTCCAGGTCTTTAATGGAATACTTATGAAGATAGGGTACTTCATGAAGGAATTGATTATTGTTCCAAATAGCTGGTAATACTTTTTTGATGGATGTTTTACCTTTCATTTCTGGATGAAAATAATGCTTCAAGGTAAATGCATTCATGTCTATAAACCGACCTTCCGTTCCTAAATCCTTATCCTTAATGGTCTTTTGAAGCCAATCTTTTAATTCAGGGTTTTGAAAGCCATACTCATCCATTTGATAAAGGATAGTCCTTAAAACAGAATTTTCATGAGTTGCCCACATCAAAGGAGTACCCGACATTCCAATATGATTCATTAGACTCTCGGCAAACTTGAAATTTGGAAAATCAGAGTCCGTATAGATAAATTCCTCGTGCCTAGGTTCTGCACCTGGTCCATCAATCGTATGGCAGGACCATTGAAATGCAATAAGTTCGAAGGGTCTCATTCCTTGATGGAATGGTAATGCACCTGTATACGTTTCAAAATCTATAAAATGAAGTGGATAGATCCAAGAATCAAGTTCTTGTATCATGGTTTCAGAAATCCATTCTTTTTTATTAACAGTATTTTCATATTGGATTATTTGTCGCTCATTCCTTGTTCCAATGCTTCCATCATTTTTACATAATCGTTCAGTCTGAATGTCCTTAAACTCATATTTCCCATCTTTAATCAATTCATTTAAGTAATTATTAGATCCAACAGCACCACCAAAGTATAAATCGAAAATACTTGGAAATGTATTCACCCCTTTCCAGCACGCTAAAAAACCACAATTAGCATCACCCGAAACGTAATATTCACATGATTTACAAGATTTTGATATCTCATAATCTTGGGAGGTAGCTTCAAGTCCATTGATTAATATCTTGATATACGACTCAGCTTTAGCTCGAATTCCTGATTCAAGTGCTATTGCCTTCTCTGTGACATCCAGGTAATTTAGAATACCTTCATTACGAAGTCTATCGATGTAATCTTGCCGATTCGGATGATTTTCAAAAACAAACTCAACTTCTGGCTTTTGAAATTTACTTGTCTCTCTGGAGATAATCTCATTTGGTGCTTCAAATTCCTCATCCTGCGAAATCGGTTTGTCAATTAACCGAAACCATCCAGCTAGACCATCAATCAAAGTCCTCATGGATTTATCTGGCATTAAGAGCAAACACGTTATTTCGCAGTCAGGGAACACATCCTTCAATATGGTATATTGAAATGATATATCTTGAATATACTTGTTAAGTTTATTTGAGTCCTTCTTAGGATTTAAAGAATCTCTTGAAGCAGATTTAACCTCAATTAATTGAATCTTATTACCATGTTTGACAAAAATATCAATCCTAGCTAACCGTTGATTAAATTCAAAAGCAGGCTCAAATAGAGTTATTGTATCATGATTTTGGATAAGCTCTTTTGTCTTTAGTAAAGATTCAGTTGTACTACCCTCCACCTCTATACCATCTGGGAACAACATAGTTGCCATTTTACCTACTATATAACCGCCTTGGGCAAGCATCATCATATATTCATCTGTATCATTTGATGAATCATATCCTTTCTTTTTATAAACTAGCTTTTTAGCACATGAAGAGGCCAACTGAAAGTCAGATTTTGATAAGTATTGAGGCTTTGACATTTTTTATCTGAATGATTACAATACAATAATACGACACGCGACTGCCAAAAAGTGGCAATCATCTAAACTTTTTATTAATATTGGTAAAATGTTGATTCTGTGAACTCAAATGAAAAACTAAAAGAGATCAATAATCTCTTACTTCGCAAAACTTTCAAGGTAACTCATGAAAATGTTGCTAATCACTTTTCAGAACACTATGATTTGGAGAGTTACAGCCAAAGAGCCTTTTACAGGGATATCAAAAACCTGAAAGAGGCAATTGGCTTACGATATCCAACCTTAGAAGATGAATTAGGTCCATTATTGAAATTTAATAAGTTGAATAATCACTATTACTATGTTAGAGACGATATAAGTGCATTCCCATCTTTATCAGAAAGAGAATTAACTCAAATTGCTTCTACTATTGAATTTAATAAGCATTTGTTCACAGATGGAGCAGGTCAAGGATTAGTCAATAAGTTAAAGGCAATCTCTCTTGAAAATATTTTGACTCAATACAATGAAGTTTTACCTTGGCCAGCCATCCAACTAATCAAAGATGGAGAAAGGTCAGGATCCGAACAGCTCAAAAGGTTAATTGAGTGTATATCAGGTAAAAAAACAATTCAGTTTCAACATAAGGGCTTCACAAAAACATCCAAATCCAAAACGATGATTGGGTTGCCACTTATGATTAAGGAATATAATAATGGTTGGTACACCGGCTGGTACCTTTTATTTCATGAAACAACCGGAACAGAGACAGAAATAGAACCTAAAATTAATGGGTTAAGGCTTCTAGCCTTAGATAGAATTGAATCAATCACTGAAACGAATTTTTCACCTAAAGTGAAATTGCCCCCATCATTTAATCCACCGGATTATTTCAAATACAGCTTCGGAATAATAAGAGAAAACATAGCAATCCCCACTCTTAAACAAGAACGAATTACCATAAAATTGGAGGCAGGTAATTGGATTGACATTTATCTTGAAAAATACCCACTGCATTTCACTCAAAAGATACAAATTGTAAATGAAGAAACTCGAGAGGGGAAATTAGAGCTAGATATAGAAATCAATCAGGAATTAGAGAGTTTTATATTAAAATATGCGGATCAGTTAACTGTTATTGGTCCAGAAAATTTAAGAATTAAAATTATAAAAAAACTAAAAAAATCATTAGACAATTATCTTTATGATGGCGCCTAAATTAAAATAAATGACTAAACCCTGTCCAATTTTGTGTTGGAAAATAGTATATAAAGCAAAACATACCCAGTAATCTTTTTCAACAAACGAAGTGGGTAGCTTCATGCGATCAGCTGTAAGCCGAATAGCGTCCTGAAATTGGGCTTGGTTTTGGTGTAAATTCATATGATATACCATTGCGCCTGATTGGGGAGATCAGTTTCTGAAAGGCGTAATGGTATACGTGTTAACGG
>JACCDW010475672.1_pt1 | contig 13597 bp, 23 predicted proteins | sample 7449781 | NCBI WGS metagenome assembly JACCDW01 (sample SAMN15323449, study PRJNA562643) | freshwater metagenome | isolation source: river surface water | place: USA:Blue River Watershed | collected 2017-08-18 | reverse complement strand
TGCCCAAAGGCACTGTAAGAGTGGATGTAAGCGATGTGTACGACTGGTACAAATTAGGCAAGAATATTAGCAATCTTAAAGGTGCAGATAAAAGTCAATTTGGCAAGGGACCTCCCAGCACCATTGTGAGCTTTGGCGACGAAGATACAGAACACAAGTACATTAAAGATTTAGAAAATCTGAAACTCACCACAACTGACATTGATCCTGTTGACCCCAAGCAGCCCCGGGGCATGAAGCGTCAAAAGACTGACCCAACATTCAATGTGAATGAAAACGCAGATGCAGAACTGGCAGAACCGCCAGAGCGTCCACGCAAGACCGCTACCAAGGCCAAACCAGATATCAAGTTTGACATTCCGTTTCAACAGGATCAAGACCAGCCACTGGCACGAACAGATCCAGTGGACGATCTTAAAAAGAAAGCAGGCATAGGCGGAGACAAACCTAGAGTTGATATTCGTAAAGCCAGTCAGCAGCGTACACTGAACAAAACCGCAGGTATCAGTTCGCCAGAGATGGGCGACATGTTGAGCCGCTTGCGCAACATTGAAGTGGATCCAGACCTGGCACCATATGACATGGATGAACCAGAAACACTGCCCAGCGTGGATGTGAATACCAAGAACTTGCCAGCAGTGGCAGGACAAGCCATTCAAGCAGCAGGCATGCAGAATCCTGAATTCCATCAAGTGGCCAATCTACCAGGCAACATGAGCGACCAAATTCGCCAGCTGGGCAAGAGTTTATTTGGCAGTCTAACCATGACACCTACCAAGCGCATCTATGTGGTGGCCAACCTAGGTGGACAAGGTCCTAATACTAATCAAGAAGTGCAGGCAGTTGCAGGCTTCTTGAAGAAAGAGGGCAAAGACCTAGGCCCAGGTGATGTGGACTTTGATCGTGTGATGCCTGGATACAAAGCAGACACTCATATGTTCTCCGCAGCTGGCATTCGTTGGATGCTGGTAAAAGACTTTGCTGGCGAGTACATCTACTGCTGGCCCGAATCAGACAGCCACGATGCAGTGGATGCAATTGGCAATGACACAGAAGTTAAAAGGTTGAAATGAGATATCACGAACTAGTAGAAAATCAAAACGACGATGACATGTTTGCACCCAGCGATGTCACGCATGCCAACCTGCGTCGTACGACCTTTCCACAGCGCATTCCAGAAATAATTCGTCGTGTGCAACAGGGCCTGTTGGCCAATGCTGACCGTCTGGCGAGATCCATGGCCACGGAGTTCTATAGAGAAGCCAACTTTCTTGAAAAAGAAGAAGTGTATGAGCTGGCTCGCGAAGTATTCACACACGAAGCACCACAACATCTACATCAAGCACTTGCTATCCTCAGTGAAGATCCTGGCATAATTCAAGACGAAGATCGTATGAGTGACACCTTGGCGACCAACAACATATTCACTGACATACGCAACGACAGCGAACTGTGGGCCTATACATCAGAAATGCTGGAAGAATTTGCAGAAGGCGATGAGAATCTTGGCGATTTAGAATATCACTTGGCCATGGAAATAGAAGGCACAGTGGGCAATTTAATGATCTCACTCATACAGCAGGCCTATGCAGAAACTCCGATGATAGGTGAAAACCTGGATGACGACGATTTATTTTCTAACAGTGCCAAGATTGTTCGTCGCGGCGAATTGACCAAACAACACATCAATCGCAAAACAGTGGCAGACAAAAAAGGCATTGCAGTGGGTGCCAAGATAAAATTTCTCATGCCCAATGGTCGTTACTACACAGGTCGTGTGGTAAAACTGCTGCCATCTGGACGCATCAAGATTGAGTACAAGATCAACGGAATCAAATACGATCGCAGCCTAAGTCCACACAATGTGCGCCCCGAGCATGTGATTGGCGAAGACTCAGACGACGACATGTTCAGCACGAAAAAAACTCTCATGCCGCGAGGACACAACTTTGTTATCTATGTAAACAATCATCCCAGAGGCAAGGCCATAAGCATAGAAAATGCAGTGGACCGTGCCACACGCTATATCGCAGGTGTAAAAGATGGAAACCCAGATGCACGAGTTCACATACAAGTAGTAGACGATTATGACGGTGAAGTCATGTGGTCAGGTGGCAGTGGCTTTGAAGGCAAGTTCTACAACGCAGGTAAGTATGTAGATCCAAGCACTCTAGAAGAAGCGCCACTGGCAGACTATCAACCCATGGGCAATTTTGAAAAGCCAGGACCTTTTCGTGGCGCAGATAAAAAACTAATACCACACCCTACTAACCAATTAAAAACAGCGAAATTTTTTGAACAAACACCCTACGACTTCCGCTTGTTCTTCAGCAACATTCCTGGCACAGGTCGCTACAGCGAATATGGAACAATGGAGCCCAAGGTAGTACAAGAGATATTCAAGGATCAAGCGGATCAAATCATTCAAGGCAGCGAAAACGCAATCACGGTAGTGTTTGTGGGCAACAAAGGCGACAGCAAGGTCATGCTCACACCCTGGATGATGGCACATCGTATTGGACATGCTGTGCAGGCTGGTACTAGAATGGCAGGTGGCGGAGCCTGGAAGGAAGCTGAAAGTCATTTCTTCCGTGGCATCAATCAGCTGCTCAAGGACTTCTATGGCAAAGGTGGCAACAATCGCTATGACACAGAAGCCAATTGGGCCATGAGCAGAGAATATGCCGCACTGTTCAATGCCATTGGCACACAGCGCAGCAGCCGTAAAGGTGAAATACGCCGTCCATATGAATTCTTGTACGAACTGTTTGCACAGTACCTGGGCACAGGTAAAATTACATTGAACCTACTGCCTAAAAAACAGGAGTATGGTCGCAAGGCCTGGGGCCGCAGCACACAGAGTCTTAACCTGCGTGGCGATGGGGAAGAATCACGATATACCACAGAAGTGCTGGCACGAGACATGGAGATCATGTTCAATGACGTGCTAGGTGAGCTGGTGGGAAAGATACTGGTAATGTAATGAAGATTGCAGAGATTATTACAGAAAACTTTGCCGACGGTAAAGTCAAAGGCAAAAGTCGTCCAGGTCGTGTAAAACGTGCAGGTGCGTCGTGCAAAGGCAGTGTGACATCATTGCGTCAAAAAGCCAAGCAAGGCGGCGAACGTGGAAAGATGTATCACTGGTGTGCTAACATGAAGTCAGGTCGTAAAAAATGAGATACGAAGAAATTAAACAACGCAGTCCAGAAGAAACTGTAAAACATTTTGTACAGTTTGTGGCCCGCAACCTTGGACTGCACGATGAGCCAGAAATTGAGTTCAGTGCTAAAAAGAAAAACGAAACAGATCACAACACCGGTTGGTACAGTCAGGAAACCAACACCATCTGGGTGTACACAGGCAACCGCAACCTGATTGACATACTGCGCACTGTTGCACACGAACTGCGACACAGACTGCAAGGCCAAGACGATCGCATTGACGATGAAGGCACATACCCAGGGCACCCACTGGAGCAAGAAGCCGATGCCTATGCGGGCTACATTGTGAAAGTGTATGGGGAAAAGTACCCACACATCATGCAATAATTGCAACTTTTACAAGATTAATACTTTAGTAACACCCGCGAAACCCTAGTAAATGCTAGGGTTTTTTGTTGCTTTTTTGCAACTTTCCAAACGGTTGACCGTTTTTTCCCATTTCGCTATACTAGAGGCTAAGTTAAACAAAAGGAGCCAGCAATGAAAGCACTCGAATCTTATGTGGAACAAAAAAACAAATGGTATGCAATGTTTGGCAAACAGGCCAATTATCTGGACCTGAGCAAGCCTGCAGATCGTCAGCGTATTGCTAACATGATTGATTCCGAACTCAGTCCTGAAAACCTTTCCTGCGACGGAGAACTTTATCCCAGCCAGGTGCTGGCTCGTCACCGTCAACTCACAACTGTTGCAAAACAGTTAATGAAGTTGGACTCCACTGTAAAATTCTACGAGTTCGCATAACGGTTGACCGTTTTTTCCCATTTTGCTATACTAGAGGCTAAGTTAAACAACAGGAGACGATTGTGCAAACAGCAACCATTCAGCAGATCAATTCCAGCATCATGTTCGGTACCTTTACCAACGAACAGCTGGACAGCATCATGTGTGCGGTCAAGTATGCTCGCGCTCAGCTGGGCAAGGAAATCAAACGCAGCCTGTCGCGTGGTGACAGTGTGAAATTCTATAGTTCCAAACGAGGCACCACTGTGTTCGGTACAGTGGAAAAGGTTGCAATCAAGTATGTCACAATTCGTGCTAACAACGGTCTCTGGAAAGTGCCCGCTAACATGTTGGAGGCTGCATAATGAGCATTCAGTTTATTGTAGACGGCGTTAACGGCCGTGACGAGCGTGTGATCCTCTGGCGCATGGGCGAGTACACATACGAGCTGGAGATTGGCACAGGCATTTACAAGCGGTCCGTGAAACTGGCCAACACCGAGTACTATGACGCTCTGGCAGCCTTTGACGCCGCTGTTGAAAACTATCAGAATCTGGAGGCTGTATGAAAATCGTGTGCAATCGTCTGCTAGGTGGTTGGTACATTGTGCGTGGCGCACATCAAACACCAATCAGCGGTCGCTTTGACAGTAAAGAAGCCGCTACGGCACACCTCCGTCGTCGTAACCCATTGCACGTCTAACATGAACTGGATACTGATCGTCTTTATCTTTACTGCCGACGACAAGTTGGTAGAGAAGATACCAGTGGACATGAGCAACAAAGGCGTGTGTGAACGTGCCATGTACAATCTGCCGCGGCGTGGAGAGAGTCCGGCAGGATTTAAAATACGCGGCAAGTGTGTTACTGCCAAACACTGGCGTGGTGAACGCCCAATGAAGAATGTACCTTTGGATTGATATGGACGAAATATTACAGTGGGTAGGCGCAGTTTTTATCATTGCAGGCCACAGCCTGAATGCAGTGGGTCCAGCGGCTTATCCGTTCAACATCATTGCATTTTTCATTGGCACAATATTTTTCTTGATCTGGTGCTTGCGAGTGCGTAACCGTCCGCAACTGCTGGTGAACGTGGTTGCACTCAGCATAGGTGCAACTGGTTTGTTTAGAGCTTTTGTATAAGGAGTTGATATGGGACTGGACATGTATGCCTATGTGGCAACAAAAGCAGGACAGAACAATCAATATTGGGAAGAATACGATCTTCCAGAAGAAGAAAAAACCGTGGAAAAGCCACGCGAGCTCATGTACTGGCGCAAGCATCCTAACCTACATGGTTGGATGCGAAAACTTTGGATTGAAAAAGGCCAGAAAGGTGATTTCAATGGAGACGAATTGGAGCTCACATGGGAAGATCTAGACAGGCTGGAGCATGCGGTAAACAACAATGAATTGCCTGGCACCACGGGATTCTTCTTTGGAGAAGATTCGGACCAATATTACAAAGAGCAGGATTTGGAATTCATCCGAAATGCACGAGCCGAACTGTTTGTGGGGCTCAAAGTATTCTACAATTCCAGTTGGTAAAACAAACGGTTGACAACTTTGTCAACTGGCTGTAAACTGTAGGCGTTGTAATAACCTGGAGGTACTGAAATGAAACGCACTGTGATCGCACTTGCCCTGGCAGCTTCTGCCCTTTCTGCTAATGCGCAAGAATTCTCTTTTGGGCAGGCACTTGGCGCAGTGACCGGTGCTGTGATTGGTAATCATTTTGGTGGTGGCACTGGTAACGTGGCCATGACTGCAATTGGTGCAGTGGTTGGTAGCGAAGTGGGCCGCAACCTCAGTAATCAACGCAACTATTATGTGCCACAAGGCAGCTATCGCCCGCCTATCGCTGGCTACAATCAACCCTACGACATGGCTCGCGGCAACACGGTGAACATTCGTGCCAACCGTGCCCAGAGCGAACTGGAGCAGTGCATTGGTGATGGTGTGTACAATGGCGTGTACAATCCAGACGCTGCCGCTGCCTACTGCCGCGGTGCTATCGAAGCCCAACGCCGTCGTCAGGCACAGGCTGAAATGGATGCCTACAGCCAGGGTCTGCGCCACAACTTCAACCAATAGTAGCATTTTTGCAACAAAAAACCCTAGTGTTTATGCGGGTTTTGCGGGGGCAAAAAATGGTTGACCGTTTTTCCCATTTACTCTATAATACGAAGTATATTAAGTAGAAAGGAGCCAAAAATGGTTAACTGGACAGACTCTGTAATTCATTGGAACCAGCTGGGTTCTAGCCAACTCAAGCGTCTTATTGACACCTGGGGCAAGGACGAGGCCTTCATTGCCAAGTACGACAAGAAGCACGGCATCCCTCACACCCCGCTGGCCAACCCTGCGCCTGTTAGGAAAAGCATCACCAAGGCCGTTGAAGTGGTCAAGGTTGCTAAGACTGCAAAGACCAAGGTGCCTGCTCGAGCACCCATGCGCCAGAAGCACACCGGTGCAGACGGTGAAGTGAAATTTGTGGAGCACCGCAATCTGTATGTGGGCTTCTTTGGCGGCAAGGTTGTGGTGACCAAACGCACCAAAGAGCAGTGCCTGGATGTGCTCCGTAACGAATACAAGCTGGAGGTGTAATATGGAACTGACCTGCGCAAGTGTGCTGGGTGGCTGGCAAACTCAAATCGAAGCCACTGGTTATTGTTTTGGTCCAGTGTTCAACAGTATTACCGATCTGTGGCGCTGGCAACGCGAGCATGTGTTTGGGGCTCGCCAGGAGGCCTAAATGAACTTTGTACTAGGTGTTGTTTTTGGAATTGTTCTAGCCACTGTGGGCGCACAAGGTGTAGCACGGTGGGTTGACAAAGGTGTCAATGCTGTAAAGAGTCAAGCGGTTCAACTTAACAAGTAACGGAGGCAGTGTGGATAACTTTCTTATTGGTGTAGAATACGATGCGGTAACGGGTGCGTACATGGCCTGCTTTGCAGATGGAGAGAACATTCTCCTAGGTGCCACCAACTACCAAGACGCCGTGCTGGAAGCAGATCATCTGAATGCTTGCAACTACGAACTGGGCTACAACTGATGCAAAAATTTGGTAAAACTGCCACCAAAAACTGGTTGACGCCAGTTCGAAAGTGCAGTACAATATGAGTATGGTACACGGTGTACCGTACTTTTCAAACTCACTAGGAGAATGTATGTCTGACAAATCTTTTAAAATTGCTGGTGTTTCCAAGCTCAAGGGTTCTTTCAAGGTTCGCTTTGCCAACGACATGACTCGTGTCAAGGTGCTGGCTAAAACTGGCCACACTGAGATCGAGCTCATCGAGCTGCCTAAAGCTATGACCAAGCCAGAGCTGGTCGCCTTCCTCAAAGGCTCTGAGCTGTACAAGCGAGCCGAGTTCCGTGCTGCCATTGATGCAGCCGACGAGAAGTACAACGGTTCCGCAACTGTCAAGGTTGCTGGTGTTAAGGTCAAGGCGCCTGCTACCAAGCCTACTGCTACTAAAGCAAAGGCACCTGTTACTGCCTAATACAGTAACACGGTGATCAGAGAGCCCGCATAATGCGGGCTTTCTTTTGGCTTTACTGAGGTTGCAACTCAGTGCCAATAAATATATACTGTAATCTATTGCTGTATGAAGCGGAAGGAAAAGTGTTCTGGACGCGGGTTCGACTCCCGCCACCTCCACCCAAGTGAATTTGTTCAAGTGTGCTTGGGTGGGGGTGACCTGGATTTCGACAGGGCAAAGAGTAGATAAGTGGACAGCACGGGAAAGCAGAACCCGTAGGATTGGGGAGACCCGGTCGTAGACGCAAACCAAGTAAATGCAAACGCATCTACAAAAGAGGACGCAGTGAAAGTAACCAAGGCTCGTGGCTTCCGTTTTGGCGGTAGCAAGACCGTGGCTTCAGAAGCTGCATTCGCCTAATCAGCGATAACTCCGGGGTTGACCACCTTGTAACCCAATAGTCGGAAAGGACCTTCGGGTCCTTTTCTTTTGCAATAAATATCTGCATGTGGGTTCTAATCATCAGCCTTTATCTATCACAGCCTCTGGGACAGACACAGAGCAAAGGCATCATACAGGCACCGCAGTCCAGCTACGAAACCTGCATGAGAGAACGTGATAGAATCCGAGCCACCTGGTACATGGACAATTATAAAGTAAGCCCACGCTGTGTTTATATCAAATACTACAGCACTGACAACGGAGCCTATACCAAAGAATGATAGTTTATATTCACGGTGCCAGTGCCACAGCAGAAAGCTTCACACACATTCGGCAGTTTGTAAGAGACGCCACGGATCATCCAGACATTGCATTTGAGTACAACAGCTCGGATGGCTTTGATCACAATCTCAATGAGATGATGGGACAGTTGGATGAAGCTGAAAGGCTGTTCTTCGTAAGTCACAGTCTGGGCGGCATCTATGCACTGCACTTGGCCAACCATTACAATGACCGAACTGTAGGCGGGGTAAGTTTGAGCACGCCTTATGGTGGCAGCAAACAAGCAGACTTTGCAAGATACTTCCTGCCATTCAATCAACTGATGAAGGACATTGGTCCAATGAGCCGGCCCATGTCTCAGTCACAAAAATTTCCAGCACCCCCAAATTGGACACAGGTGGTTACCACCCGAGGATCCAGTCCTTGGATCCAGGAACCCAACGACGGTGTTGTGACCTTGGAAAGCATGCGATATCGAAAAGACTTTGAAATAGTAGAACTGGCCTTGAATCACTACGAAGTGGTTATAAGTAACAAGACTGTGGAGTTGGTTCTTGATCGTATAGGAAAACATCTGTAATGGATGAAGTGAATCGCTTGTATTTTATTGTTGGGTTTTTACTTGGTGTTCTCTTAATGGGTAGTATCAGCGTGGCCTTTGCCATAATCTATCATGAGTGGATAAAAAAGTCGGACGACAGCGATGGCTTGTAACTGAATTGTAATCTACACAACCTTAAATATTTTTGTGCAATGCACATAATATCTAAGGAGATACAAATGAAACGATTCGTAGCGGCGCTAGTGGCCACTCTGGCAATCAGCGCACAGGCGACACAAGCAGCGGAATTAACAGGAGCAGGAGCAACATTCCCATTTCCAATCTACAGCAAATGGGCTGAAGCATACAAAGCACAAACAGGAATTGGTCTTAACTATCAGAGCATCGGCTCAGGTGGCGGTATTCGTCAAATCAAAGGTAAGACAGTGGACTTTGGTGCGTCAGACATGCCACTGAAGAAAGAAGAACTGGACAAAGAAGGGCTGGTACAATTCCCAGCAATCATCGGCGGTGTGGTGCCAGTGTTCAATCTAGACGGTATTGCACCAGGACAACTCAAACTCACGCCAGACATCATTGCCAACATTCATCTTGGCAAAATCAACAAATGGAACGATAAAGCAATCACAGATCTAAACCCAGGTGTCAGTCTGCCTGCTATTCCTATCGTGGTAATTCATCGTGCAGATGGTTCCGGCACCACATTTATCTGGACTAACTTCTTAAGCAAAGCCAATGCTGATTTTGCTAAAGGTGTTGGCGAAGGTACCGCTGTGAAATGGCCAGTGGGTGTGGGTGGTAAAGGCAACGAAGGTGTTGCAGCACAAGTGCAGCGAATCAAAGGTGCATTTGGTTATGTGGAATATGCGTTTGCCAAGAGAAACAAGATTGCATTTGCACAACTAAAGAATCGTGACGGTAACTTTGTACTACCAGACGACACCACATTCAAAGCAGCCGCTGCCAATGCAGACTGGGCAAATGCTCCAGGCATGTATCTATTGCTCACATGGCAAACAGGCAAGGATGCTTGGCCAGCCACAGGTGCAAGTTTTATTTTGATGCACAAGCAACAGGCAGACTCACTCACAGGTCGTGCAGTTCTTAAATTCTTTGATTGGAGTTACAAGAACGGTGGTCAAATGGCAACAGAACTAGAGTATGTTCACATGCCAGCTGACGTTATTAAACTGGTACAGGAAAACTGGAAGCGAGATTTCCGTGGCCCAGACAATAACCCAATTTGGAAATAAGGAATCACAATGAAAACATTTACAAAATTAGCACTGGCCATTGGTCTGGCATTCAGTGTGCCTGCACACGCAGATGATTATGTCAACACATTAAACATCTTGCGTGACAAAGGTATATTGACGCAGAAGGAATATGATGCCAAAGTGCAAGCACACGAAGAACAAGCAGAAAACAAACGATTTGCAGAACAACGAATTGACAAAGATGTCAGCGACTCAGTCAAATACAGACAGGCTCGAGCCAACGACGGATCAGTTATGGAAAACGGAATCGGACTCAAGAGCAAGGATGGAAACAATACCATCCAGCTTACAGGTAGACTACACATGGACTATCGTCAGTACTCCCCGGATTATGGTACAGGTCAAACCACAGATTCGTATCAGAACCTAGCTGAAGTGCGTCGTGCAAGATTTGGTGTGCGTGGCCAGTTTCAGAAAGATTTCAAATATGAAATCGTGGCCAATCTAGGCAATGATGTTGGAGCCAGCAGCAGTTCAACTACCATGGATGTGGCCTGGGTGAACTATGCAGCCAATCCTGAAGCACAGTTTCAATTTGGTTTGTTCAAGATGCCATTCAGCCTTGAACAGTTGACCAGTTCAAACAATATTGACTTCATGGAGCGCAGCTTGGTTGGTCAGGTTGAAGGTGAATTCATTCCTGGCAAGGAAACTGGCTTCATGCTGCATGGTGTGCCCAAGGTTGGGTTGACCTATGCTGTGGCAGTGAGTCGTGGTCGTGGCAACAAAGATGCTGCGAACGACGGCTTTGACTACATTGGGCGTGTTACCACAAACATTGCAGAACTCACTGGCAGCAAGGCATACATTGCACACCTGGGTGCTGCCTATAGTACAGGTGATGTCAAAGGTGGTATAACTCCTGCAAGTGGCAGAACAGAGTCGCGTTCAGCTAATGCTTTCTTCACAGGTCCAGCACTGAGTGGCGATACTGTTAGAACACGCCAGGGTCTAGAAGCGGCTGTTGCCTACAATGCGTTTAAGGTACAGAGTGAATATTTTAATTTCAAATACGATCCTACCACAGGTAACAATCAAGAAGTCAAAGGTTACTATGTGCAGGCTGTGTACAATCTAACTGGTGAAAGCTACAACTACAAGGATGGTGTTTTCAGCGCAGTCAAGCCTGCCAGCCCACTAGACAAAGGTGGTAGCGGCGCCTGGCAAGTAGGTGTGCGAGTCAGTGAGTTCGATGCCAGTGACATTGCTGTTGCCACTGGCAAAACCAATCGTGCCACTGCTATGACTTATGGTGTCACTTGGTTTGCCACAGACAACCTGCGTTTTATGCTAAACTATGTTGATACCAAATTTGATGCACTGGTTGGCAGTTCTGGAAGTCGTGTAAACGGTGACAGAGCAGTGATGTTCCGCAGCCAATTCAACTTCTAATACACATTGTTGATCAAAACAAAAAGGCACTTTGGTGCCTTTTTATTTGACATCTTGTTCTTCACATGCGTATACTACCCATGTATTCTAATATACATTTTTATAAGGAAATCAAATGAAAGTGGTAAAATATGCAATGGCAGCTCTGCTGCTAGTAGCAGGTGCTGCACAAGCACAGCTCAAGGGTTATGGTACCTTTGAGTACACAGACGAAGAAAATCGTGCAACTAAAGCAGACAGCATGAAAGGTGCGTTTGTGATTGGTGGTAAGAATGCACAAGGCTGGGACTTCAGCAGCAAGTTTGAAAGCGGTCAAGCTTCACTGGGCAACGGTGACATCAGCAGTGCTCTGGAAGTGCGTATTCGCAAGAACTGGGCCAATGCTATTGGTTCACTATCACCATGGCTGGGTGTGCGTGGTGGCGAAGCCATCAAGAAAGATGACAACTGGCTGTATTATGCAGTTGAAGGTGGTGTGAAGTTTCCTATCGCAGGTGCGCTTTCAGGTGATGTAGGCTATCGTTATCGTAATGCCACCGAAGTATCACGTGCATACGAAACACATCGTTACTATGGCATGGTAAGCTATGCTGTTACCAAACAGGACAGCGTGGGCTTGCGTTTTGCCCGTAGTCATGGCGACAGTGAAACAGATGCGTGGCGTGTAAGCTACACCCGCAGCTTCTAATAAATACTGTTTCAAACTGCAAAAGGGCACTTTGTGTGCCCTTTCTTTCAATCATTATGTGGGAATATATCTTTACCTTTTTAGCGGTGTTTGTACTGGATTTGGTTTACACCCATTATCTCAAACACGTGGCCAATAACAATGCTTTGGGCGCCAGCTCGTGGAGTGTGGGTTGCTATCTTTTGGCCAGCGTGGCAGTTATCAACTATACTAACAATCATTGGCTGCTGGTGCCCGCTGCTTTTGGAGCATTTTTTGGCACATTTGTTGGCATGAAAATACGCCACCGGGACAAGCAGTAAATAAACATATGAAACCCACCCTAGCATTATATTTGCACCAGCCCAAATGTTCCATTCAAAGCGGCAATGGTATAATGCGGGCCTTGCACAAATACTACCAGTTTAAGATTTTTACCAAGCACGAACTAGAGGACGATTTTTTCCATGATGTCAAGGGCATCATTGTGCCCGGAGGCGTAGGGGACAGTGACACATACAGCTATCTGCAGAAAAAGCATCAGCGCAGAATACGCAATTTTGTCAATGATGGGGGCAAGTACATTGGCATTTGCATGGGTGCTTATTGGGCAGATCAGCACTATTTTGATATTCTTGAAGGCATCAGAGTTGTACAGTATATCAAACAACGAACCACTTGCACTAGACGTCCTCATGCCAAATACATGCCCGTGACCTGGCGTGGCTTGCGCACCAACATGTATTTTTATGACGGGTGTACATTCACGGGTGCAGGACAAAAGAATGTGTGGAGTCGTTACTCCAACGGTGATCCCATGGCCATCATGCAAAACAACATTGGATTGATTGGCTGCCACCCTGAAGCAGAAGCACACTGGTATGAAGCTTACTCCTGGATGAAGCGTCATTGGGACGGCGGCAAACATCATCACCTGTTGGACTTTGTGGATCAACTCATGCGAAGATAAGTACAACATAGGAGAAACACATGGACATTGCAGGCACACAAACCGAACAGAATTTTAAAACCGCTATCACCGGTGAACATCATGCACTGGAAAAGTTTCTACACTGGCGCAATATTGCAGACGTGATTGGGCCACCAGAAGTTCACACACTGTATCGTTTGACTGGCATGCTCACTGCTGGATATGCAAACATCGAGCAACTGTACAAGAGCACTCTTGTGGAAGCCATGGTGGATCATCCTCGCCATGTGCATCATGTGGAGTTCACACAGCAGGATGTGGACCGGTACCTAGGCTATGCTGAAACCGCACGAGATGAAGGTTTTGAAGAAATGGCCGAATGGTTCGAAGCCCTGGCCGAAGCCGAGCGCAGTCAGATTGTATAAAACGAATTAGTTTTTTTCTATACTCATCATTAAAAAATACCATTAAGATTTCCTATGAAAACCGCTTGATTTATAGGTCAGCGGTCATATATAATTGTATCCATGCTGCATAGCATGATTTTTTTTTCATTATTAACATAGGAGATTCGAATGAAAACCGTAGGCGATAAAATTGAACCTTTCGCAGT
>JACCDW010269575.1_pt1 | contig 13597 bp, 8 predicted proteins | sample 7449781 | NCBI WGS metagenome assembly JACCDW01 (sample SAMN15323449, study PRJNA562643) | freshwater metagenome | isolation source: river surface water | place: USA:Blue River Watershed | collected 2017-08-18 | reverse complement strand
CGTCCATTCTTAAGCTTAACTGATAGCCGGCTACCGCAATGCTTATGGGATCGCCAAGGGGTGCAATTTGCTCTACGGTAATGTATTCTCCTGGTATACAACCCATCTCCATTAATTTCAAAAAGATATCATCGTTTTCAAAAGAATGAATAATGCCGGACTCCCCAATGTGTAGCTCAGATAGTTTCTTCATAATAGAACACAAATATACTTTCCTTATCAGACAATGTCTTACGAATTTTGGAGCAATAATTTGATGGAAAATTCGTATAAATATTTGAAAGACATTCAACTATGAGTAGCAGCATCTTCTTTAACAAAGCCGACAAAACAATGGCCCTTGGTAATCGAGTGGCGCTTAAGGCTTTTATTGAAAAGCAATTGAAGAAAGAGGGACTAGCGATTGAGTGTCTTCAGTATGTTTTTTGCTCTGATAAGTATTTACTGGGTATAAATAAGCAATTTTTAAACCACGATTATTATACAGATATCATCAGCTTTGACTTATCAGAAATTCCTGGACAATTAATTGGTGACATATATATAAGTGTGGACCGCGTGAAAGAGAATGCCAAAACAATGAAAACCACGCAGGGCAATGAATTATTAAGGGTTATTTTTCATGGCGCCCTGCATTTTTGTGGATACAAGGACAAGAAACCCACTGAAGCCAAATTAATGAGGTCCATGGAGGATAGGTGGATCAGGGCTTATATGAAGTTGACGGGATAGTTCGTTTAAATAAATGTTCCATGTGGAACATTTATTTAAATCTTACCCCTTTATCAGAAGCTTTGCTTCTTCTTGTTCCATGTGGAACAAGAGCTCGCGAAGCGAGTGATTAAAATATTTACTATTTAAGAAAGTGTTCCACGTGGAACACTTTCTTAAGATTTACCATCTTATCTTTGCATCCTTATGTTTCCAAAATACAATGTCATCGTAGTAGGAGCCGGTCACGCCGGATGTGAGGCAGCGGCAGCGGCGGCCAATATGGGTAGCAAGGTGTTACTTGTAACCATGAATATGCAGACCATTGCACAAATGAGCTGCAACCCGGCCATGGGGGGAATTGCCAAGGGACAAATTGTGAGAGAGATTGACGCACTGGGAGGATATAGCGGAATTGTTTCCGACCTAAGTACGATTCAATTTAGAATGTTGAATAAAAGTAAGGGGCCTGCCATGTGGAGTCCAAGGGCACAAAACGATAGACACTTGTTTGCTGCCAAGTGGAGGGAAATGCTAGAGCTTACCCCGAATGTAGATTTTTACCAAGATTCAGTTAATGAATTAATCATAAAGAATGGAAAGGCCTGTGGGGTTAAAACCAGTTTGGGCCACTTGATTGAATCTGATGCAGTGGTCATTACAAGTGGAACCTTCTTGAATGGCATTATGCATATTGGAGAAAAACAAATTGGTGGGGGTCGTGTTGCAGAAAGGGCGGCCACCGGAATCACCGAACAATTGGTTTCCTTTGGCCTGGAATCAGATAGATTAAAAACAGGAACACCTCCAAGGGTCGATGGAAGAAGTTTAGATTATTCTAAAATGGAGGAACAAAAAGGGGACGAAGAAATTGTTGGCTTCTCTTACCTAGACACCCAAAAAGTAAAAGCAGAAAACCAACGGTCTTGTTGGATCACCTATACCGACACCGTTGTTCATGATATATTAAAAACGGGATTTGACAGAAGCCCCATGTATGCGGGTAGAATTGAGGGGGTGGGGCCAAGGTATTGTCCAAGTATTGAAGATAAAATAAATAGATTCGCCGAAAGAGAGCGCCATCAACTATTTGTAGAACCAGAAGGATGGAATACGGTTGAAATATATGTAAATGGATTTAGTACCAGTTTACCAGAAGAAGTACAATACGAAGCTCTTCGTAAGGTTCCTGGTTTTGAAAACGCTAGAATGTTCCGTCCGGGTTATGCCATTGAATATGATTTTTTCCAACCCACCCAATTAAAATATACTCTTGAAACAAAGGCCATTGACAACTTGTACTTCGCTGGACAAATCAATGGAACTACAGGTTATGAAGAAGCGGCTTGTCAAGGAATTATGGCGGGAATAAACGCGCATTTAAAAATTACACACCAAGCCCCTTTTATTTTACACAGAAGCGATGCCTATATTGGAGTATTGATAGACGATTTAATTGGAAAAGGAACCAATGAGCCGTATAGAATGTTTACTTCTAGGGCAGAATTCAGAACCTTGTTGAGACAAGACAATGCAGATATTAGACTTACCGAAATTAGCTACCGTTTAGGTTTGGCCAAAGAGGAGCGCATGCATAGAGTAGATCTAAAAAACAAAGAGGTAGTGGCCATAAAAGAGATTTTAAACACACAATCGGTAGAGCCCGCAGAGATCAATGCATTTTTAACAAGTGTAGATTCGGCAACCTTAAACGAAAAACAAAAAGCCTCGAAACTGGTGCTGAGACCGAATATCAGCCTACAACAAATTATTTCGAACTGTCCGGCCCTACAAGAAAAGCTAGTAGATAAAGAAACCGAATTTTTAGAGCAGGCAGAAATCCAGGTAAAATACGAACGCTATATTGAGAAAGAAAAAGAAATTGTGGATCGTATGGCATCCTTAGAAAACTTAGCCATTCCGGAAAACTTTGATTATGATAAAGTAGCCGCGCTTTCCATTGAAGCCCTACAAAAATTTAAAAAGATAAGACCCGTTACCATTGGACAAGCGAGTCGCATTAGTGGTGTGAACCCAAGTGATATTCAAATCTTAATGGTATATATGGGCAGATAAGCCACAATCAACCATCCATCAAAAATTAACTATTCGGCTTTTTTTCGAACAAGTATTTTAGTAGCTTTAGAATATTCTAAACTAAAAAATACTGTAGCGTATGAAGAGGATCTTTTTATGGCTCACTTTACTAAGTGTAACAGTGGCGTCAAAAGCACAGGAGTCCTTCCCGGTAAACGGCGTAAGAGACATTCGTGCGGGTTTGTATGCATTTACAAACGCAACCATTGTACAAAATTCAACAAGCAAATTAGAGAAGGCAACCTTGTTAATTAAGCAAGGAAAGATTGTGGCAGTTGGCACATCGGTTGTTGTTCCTAAAGAAGCAGTTGTTGTAGATTGTAATGGAAAATTTATTTATCCTTCTTTCGTAGACGCTTATACAAATTATGGTGTTGGTGCGCCAGCGAGACCAGCAGGTGGATTTAATTTTGGAGCACCCGCACAATTCGTATCTAACAAGCCTGGGGCTTATAATTGGAACCAAGCAATTAAACCAGAAGTAAATGCTTATGAAATATTTGCTGCCGACGAAGCTGCAGCAAGTGCTTTTAGAGCAAATGGTTTTGGAACTGTTTTTACACATGTTAAAGACGGTATTGCTAGAGGAACAGGCGCGGTAGTTACCCTGTCTACTGATGATGTTCACCAAGCATTAATAAAAACAAAGGCGGCAGCAGTGTATTCTTTTGAAAAAGGAACATCAACACAATCCTATCCTAGTAGTTTAATGGGTAGCGTCGCATTATTACGTCAAACGTATTTAGACGCAAAATGGTATCAAACAAAACCAGCTGGAGAAGGAACGAACCTTTCTTTAGAAGCTTTTAATGCGTCTCAATCTTTACCACAAATATTTGCAGCAGATGACAAGTGGTCTACGCTCAGAGCCAATAGAATTGGAGCCGAATTTGGTGTACAATATATTTTAAAGGGTGGTGATAATGGATACCAGAGAATAGATGAACTAGCTAAAACAAAAGCATCCTTTATTTTAGGAATTGATTTTCCTGCCGCAATGGATGTAGAAGATCCAAACGATGCAAGGTTTGTTTCTTTGTCTGAAATGAAGCATTGGGAATTAGCACCTAGCAATCCTGCAGCCTTTGAAAAAGCAAACATTCCATTTAGTATCAGCGTTTCCGAAATGAAAGACAATAAATTGTTTTTTGCTAATTTAAGAAAAGCAATTGCTGCTGGTTTGTCTGAAGCAAAGGCTTTAGAGGCCTTGACAAAAACTCCTGCCACTCAAATTGGCGTGTATGATCAAGTGGGATCCTTAGAGGCTGGTAAATTGGCTAATTTTATTATTACCACTGAACCGGTGTTTGCAAGCAATGCAAAAATTATTGAAAACTGGGTTCAAGGAAAGAAATATGATGTGAATGCATCAGAGTGGGTTAACCTTGCCGGTAAATACAAGGTGACTATTCAAAACGGAACAAATACTACCGAATTTAATTTAGAGGTTAAAAAAGATTTATCTGCTTCCATTGTGGGTGCCGATACATTAATGGCTAAATTGTCTGTGAGCGAATCGTTGGTGAAATTAAGTTTCCCAAATAAAAAAGGAAGAGGCGCAGAACAAATTAGATTGGGAGGCGTGATGGTAGGAAACAGCTGGGCGGGTGTTGGAACAGATGCTCAAGGAAATAAAACAACTTGGACAGCAACGCTAACCGGCGCCATGGCTGCTACTGCAGAAAAGAAAAAAGAAACCGATTCTACTAAAGCGCTTTCAAAAATTACATTTCCTTTCTTAGGCTTTGGTAATGAAACCCTTCCAAGTCAAGAAACCATCTTAATTAAAAACGCAACCGTTTGGACCAGTGAAAAAGAAGGTGTATTAAAAAACACAGATGTATTATTAAAAGCAGGTAAAATTGCTAAAGTTGGAAAAGACATTACGGAAACGGGCGCAAGAGTAATTGATGGTACGGGCAAACACTTAAGTGCGGGTATTATTGACGAACACTCCCATATTGCAGCCCTTTCAATTAATGAAGGCGCACAATCTGTAACAAGTGAAGTGCGTATTGGTGATAACATGAATCCAGAGGACATTAATATATACCGTCAGTTAAGTGGTGGTGTAACAACCTCTCATATTTTACACGGTTCTGCAAATACCATTGGTGGTCAAACACAATTAATGAAATTGCGTTGGGGCGCTACAGACGAAGGTTTGAAGTTTGCGGGTGCAGATCCGTTTATCAAATTTGCATTAGGTGAAAACGTAAAAAGAACGACCTCACAAAACAACAATCGCTTTCCTGATACTAGAATGGGTGTAGAAGAGGTTTTAAACGACGCATTTGATCGTGCGGTGGATTATCAAAAAGCATTGAAGGCAAATCCAAACACTAGAAGAGACTTGGAATTAGATGCCTTGGTAGAAATCATGAACAAAAAACGTTTTATTACTTGTCACTCTTATGTGCAACCAGAAATTACTTATGCAATGCGTATAGGAGATAAATATGGTTTTAAGTTTAACACCTTCACACATATTTTAGAGGGGTATAAAGTGGCAGACAAAATGAAGGAGCATGGTGCTAGTGCCTCTACCTTCTCTGACTGGTTTATGTATAAAACAGAGGTTCAGGATGCGATTGCATACAACGCAGCCATTATGCAGAAAGTGGGCTTAAACGTGTGTATCAATTCTGATGATGCAGAAATGGCACGCCGTTTAAACCAAGAAGCGGGTAAGGTGGTAAAGTATGGTGGTGTTTCTGAAGAAGAAGCGTTTAAAATGGTAACCATCAATCCTGCAAAAGCTTTACACGTTGCAGATAAAGTGGGCAGCATTAAGGTGGGTAAGGATGCCGATGTGGTTTTGTGGTCAGATAATCCATTAAGCATTTATGCAAAATCATTATATACGATCGTAGATGGTGTGGTTTATTTTGATAGAGAAAAAGATACGGAAATGCATAAAACAGTTGCAGCAGAAAGAGCGCGTTTAATACAAAAAATGTTGGGAGACAAGAGAGCTGGAGCTCCAATGAGACCAGCAACAGCTAGCCCACAAACGCTATTGCTTTGCAGTGATCATGATCATGACGACGAAATGGCAACTATTTACGAAAACGAAAAAAACTAAACCATGCAAAAGAAATATACTAGTATACTATTGTTGTCTCTTGCATTGTTAACGAAAGTTACAAGTGCGCAAGAAACAATCTATCCGGTAGGTCCGCAACAAGGAACTACTGCCATTACACACGCAACCGTACACGTTGGAAACGGAACCGTTTTAAACGATGCAACTATTGTATTTGAAAAGGGTAAAATTACCGCAGTGGGCACGGGTGTTACCGCTCCTGCAAACGCAACCGTTATAGACGCAACCGGAAAACAAGTTTATCCAGGTTTGATTTTATCTAACTCCTACTTGGGTTTGAAGGAAGTGGGCAACGGGGTTAGAGGAAGTAATGACTTGGTTGAAATTGGCGAAAACAACGCAAGCATTCGTTCTTTGGTTTCTTATAATACAGATTCTAAAATCATTAATGTGCTAAGATCAAATGGGATTTTATTAGCACATATAGCTCCAGAAGGAGAAATGATTGATGGACAATCAAGTGTGGTACAGCTAGACGCCTGGAACTATGAGGACGCTGCGTACAAAGCACATATTGGACAATTTATTGAGCTTCCTTCCTTTGTGGTACGTCAAAGAGGTCGTGGTTTTATGCGTCAACCACAAGCAAGCGATCCAATTAAAGAAGCGTTTGCAAAGGTTGAGAAAATTAAAACCTTCTTTACAGAAGCAAGGGCTTACTATGAAGAAAAGACACATGTGGCCAACAACCTTAAGTTTGAAGCAGTACGTGGTTTGTTTGAAGGAAAACAAAAATTGTATGTACGCGCTAATGAGGTAAAACAAATGTTAATTGCCATAGATATTGCAAAGGAGTTTGGTTTTAAGGCGGTTATTGTGGGAGGTTCTGAAAGTTTTCAAATTGCAAGCCTATTAGCTGCCAATAATATTCCAGTTATATTAGATAATCAACACGCCTTACCTAACACAGAAGACGATGATATCGATCAGCCTTACAAATTACCCGCACAATTAACAAGAGCCGGGGTTTTGGTTTCTTTAAGTGACATGAGTGAAAACACGAAACAAAGAAACCTGGCCTTTAACGCTGGAACAGCGGCCACCTATGGTTTAACGAAGGAAGAAGCATTAAGCGCCATTACCTTAAATAGTGCGAAAGTGTTGGGGATTGATGATATCACCGGTTCTATAGAAACGGGAAAAGATGCCAATATTGTAATAAGTGAAGGCGACCTTTTAGATATGCGCGGCAATCAAGTTATTAAAGCGTTTATTCAAGGTCGTGACATCTCTTTAGACAACAAACAAAAGCAACTTTACGAACGCTATAAGCACAAGTACAAAATTAACTAGAATCCATAATAGGAGTCTGTTTAAAAGAAGGCTTGTTTTAATTTACATCCCCAGCGTGAAAGCGTTGGGGATGTTTTTTTTGTTACCTTAGCAACATGGCTAAGAAACTATATTTATTGGATGCGCTTGCGCTAATTTACAGAGCTTATTATGCACTCATTCGCACACCAAGAATTACAAGTACGGGCATTAATACCAATGCACAATTTGGGTTTACCAATACCTTATTAGAGATTATTAAAAAGGAAAACCCCTCTCATATTGCAGTTTGTTTTGATACACACGCACCAACAGAGCGACATACCGACTTTACGGATTATAAAGCCAATAGAGAAGAAGCACCCGAGGATTTATTAAGCTCTTTGCCTCATATTAAAGCGATTATTGAGGGATTTAATATACCCGTGGTAGAGTGTGATGGCTATGAAGCAGATGATGTGATAGGAACCCTAGCCTGGCAGGCCGCAGATATGGGATATGAGGTATACATGGTAACACCAGACAAAGATTATGGACAGTTGTTGGTTAAGCCAAATGTATATATGTGGAAACCCCCTGCTTTTGGCAATGAAAGAGAAATACTAGATGCAGAAAAAATAAAAGCAAAGTGGGACATAGCAAGAGTGGATCAGGTGATTGATATGCTGGGCTTAATGGGTGATGCTGCGGATAATATACCGGGTATTCCTGGGGTGGGTGAAAAAACAGCGGCCAAATTATTAAAAGAATATGATACACTAGAGGGGGTTTTAGCCAATGCAGATAAAATAAAGGGGGCAATGGGTGAAAAAGTAAGAGCGGGTAAGGATTCTGCCATTATGAGTAAAAAATTAGCAACTATTATTACCAACGTACCGGTACAGTTTCACGAAGAAGATTATAAATTATCAGAAAAAAACATACCCGCATTAACAGAAATATTTAATCTATTAGAATTCAAAACCCTTGGAAAGCGTATACTAGGAAATGATTTTGAAGTAGTCACCGAGGCAGCAAAGGATAAACAAGTGGACTTGTTTGGTAATGAAGTAAAGGCGCCGAAAGAAAAGATAATTAAAACCAAAACAACCGTATTAAATAGCGACAACGGAACACAAACGGTCTTAACACCTAACGATGAAACGACGGGAGAACCCAGCTATTTGGGAGAGGATGAAGAAGATTTGGTTCCCGCGTTAATAGTTAATAAAAACATTAACAATACAGACCATAAATATATTTCCATCGTGGGAGAGGATGCTATTCATAATTTGGTTCAAACACTCCTCAACGAAAAAGAAATTTGTATTGACACCGAAACAACGGGCATCGATGCAAATAATGTTCAGTTGGTTGGTTTAAGTTTTTCTACGAAAGAACACGAAGGTTATTATGTACCAGTTGCAGATGACGGAGACGGTGTAAACGGGGCTAAGCATATATTAAGCTTATTCCAAAGTTTGTTTGATCAATCGGATATAACCTGGATTGGTCAAAACTTAAAATATGATTTTTTAGTATTAAAGTGGTATGGTGTTGAGTTAAAAGGCAAGACCTTTGACACCATGCTGGCACACTATGTTATTGAACCAGAAGGCAGACGCAGCATGGATTTGTTGAGTGCACAGTTCTTGGGCTATGAACCCGTTTCCATAGAAACACTCATTGGTAAAAAGGGAAAGAACCAGGGGACCATGCGGGATGTTGAATTGGAAAAAATTACTGAGTATGCAGCAGAAGATGCAGACATTACCCTACAACTTAAAAATTGTTTTACACCCTTGATAGAAAAAAGGGGTGTTGCAAAAGTATTTGAAGAAGTAGAAAATCCACTGGTGCGCGTGTTAGTAGATATGGAATATGAGGGCGTAAAAGTAGATACCGCTTTTTTAAACGAGTATAGCAAGGTTTTGGAAGAAGAAGCAAAAATTAGTGAAGAGCGTGTATTTGAACAGGCGGGCGTTAGATTTAATTTAGCCTCACCCAAACAATTAGGGGAGGTTTTATTTGATATTTTAAAACTAGACCCCAAGGCGAAGAAAACTAAAACGGGGCAGTACGCAACAGGTGAAGATGTATTATCAAAGATGGCCGCTAAGCATAAAATTGTAGATGACATTTTAAACTTCAGAGAACTTACAAAATTAAAATCGACCTATGTAGATGCGATACCGGAATTAATAAATCCAAAAACCGGAAGAATTCACACCAGCTATGCACAGGCGGTTGCAGTAACGGGTAGACTAAGTAGTACAAACCCAAATCTTCAAAACATACCCATTCGCTCAGAAAGAGGCAAGGAAATAAGAAAGGCTTTTATTCCAAGAGAACCCAACCGCGTATTGGTAAGTGCCGATTATTCTCAAATTGAATTGAGAATTGTAGCGGCCATTAGCGCAGACCCAAATATGTGCGAAGCGTTTAAACAAGGAAAAGACATTCACACCGCAACTGCAGCAAAGGTTTATGGTATTAGTGAATCAGAGGTGACAAAAGAAATGCGCTACAAAGCAAAGAGCGTAAACTTTGGAATTATTTATGGTCAAGGGGCATTTGGTTTAGCAGAAAACCTGGGGATTTCAAGAACTGAGGCGAAAGAGATCATTGATAATTATAAAAGGGAGTTTCCAAATATTCAAAAATATATGGACCAACAAATAAACAACGCAAAAGAGTTGGGCTATGTAGAAACACTTATGGGAAGGAAGCGTTGGTTAAGGGATATTAATAGTAGTAATTTTACGGTTCGTGGGTTTGCGGAGCGCAATGCAATTAACTCTCCAATTCAAGGTTCTGCCGCTGACATGATTAAGCTTGCGATGATTCGTGTGCATCAAGAAATGAAAAAGAAACACTGGGAGTCGAAAATGATCTTACAGGTGCATGATGAATTGGTATTTGATGCAGTAACCTCTGAACTTCCCGCCTTAAAGGAATTAATATTATCTTGTATGACCGGGGCAATGGTATTACCCAACGAAGTACCCGTAGAAGCAGAAATTGGAGTTGGTAAAAACTGGTTAGAAGCGCATTAAAGTTGTAAAAAAATTGCACTAAAGAACTAAGGTGCTTTCTTTTTATAAACAGGAACGGTGCTACAAGGCTCTCCGTACATAATACTTTTAACAACTGGGCGAAGTTTTTGGGTGATTGCAACATAAGCGCTCTCTCCAATAGGCGTTTCGCCACAACCCTTTATAACAACACGCTGCTCCTCATAGTCTTGAATGGCAAGCTTGTTAATTTCATCTAATAAAAGTTGCTCTCGCACCTTGGATTCGTCACCAAAATAAACAGCCATCGCCACTGGCTGAAGCGCAGAAACGATTAACATATTTGCCCACATAGGGATAATGGCATCTGCAGTACAATAAATACCAACAACCTTGTTTTGATATACCGACCAATCTGTTGTCAATAAGGCAGCCCTAAAGTCTTTTTCTTTAAGGATTAATTCCAAGAATAAAAAAGGCTTGATATCAAATAATACAATTTCTTTATTATTCAAGAAGGCAGCGAGATCAATGGTGATGATTCCGCTTTCTGCAACTTTATTATTGACTAATGCTGACATGGTACAAAATTAGGAAGAATAGGTGGTCACCGCTTTCGAATTTAGAATAAAAAACAATAAAAAAAGCCCCCCTAACTGGGAGGCTTTACTAAATTCTTAATTCAGGACTAATAAAGCTTTGCTCTATTGTCTTCTATTTTTGCAACCTTCTTTAAAGCAAGATTGCTTCTAAATAATACAGATCTTGTTCTGTTTAATAATTCTTCCTTATAATAATTAACATCCTGTTGTGCTTGTTGTGCTGCAACATTGTTAACCGAAACCACATAAACTCCAGCGTTACCCGCAATTGGAGCACTTACTTTATTCACGAGGTTTTTATTAAAGGCCGCGCCTACTAGTTTTGGCTCATTACCAATACCAGCGATCATAGAATAATTAAAGTTTAAACTATCTGCTTTTTGTACAATGGTTTTAGCAGAAGTGGCAATGGTTTCTAAGGTGTTTCCTTTTAAGGTTGCTTTTATTTTTTCTGCCTTCTTTTGATCTCTAATAATTCCTTCTACTTGTGGTCTAGCAGCTTCAACACTTGATAAGCCCGCCTTTTCCTCGCCAGTAATTACAGCAACCATATAATTATCTTCTATTTCAAATGGCTCAGAAACATCATTTACACTTTTTTCATATACCCAACGTACCATTTGTCTGCTTGGGCCTACTCCTTGTATTTCAAAATCATTTGCTTTAATACCCGTTGCTGGTAATACTTGTTTTGCGGCTTTTACAGCATTCTCATTAAAAGACTTAACATCTTTACTAGCAGCAGCAAATTGAGCAGCAGCAGTAGACGCAGCATTAATTGTTTCGTTACTTGGAATAATCGGCTTAGATAAATAAGCAATCTTATAAGCAGCAGATCTTGGTGTTTGTTTTAAAATTTCCATATAATGGTAACCAAATTCTGTTTTAACAACCCCTTTTGTTCCTACGCTATTGTCAAATGAGAAATCATTAAAAGCGGGAACCATTTGAGCTTGAGGGAACATTTGATAAACACCCCCATTTGCTTTACTACCCGCATCGTCTGAATATTTTTCACACAATGCTTCAAAGCTAGCACCTGATTTAATTGCGGCACTAATACTATCAGCAAGTTTCTTCGCGCTACTATCATCCTTTATTTGTTGTCCGTTTTGTGGATTCGTTGTAGCTATTAAAATATGTCTAACACTTGCGCTATCAGGCCATTGCTTAGAACCCAATAATTTTGCAATGGTATAGTTCTTTCCATCAATATAAGGACCATATACATTCCCAACACCAACATTAAATATAGAATCCTTTTGTGCTATCTGAAGTCTATTCTTGCTGATATAACTATTATAAAAAGGAATTTCCGTACCAACTTTGTTTAAAAAAGAAGCTGCATCGGTTGAAGTTTTAAACCCTTCTTTTAAGGCTAAAATTTCATTTTTTGCATTTAAAGAATCAGCAGCAGTTGGTGCTGCGCTAAATCCTACAAAGCCAATATTTCTAGAAGTCTCTTCAACTTGAAAGGCTGCTTCGTTTTCTTTAAGATAGGTCGCAATATCATCGTTAGTTACTTTAATAGTACTGTCAGAAATAGTATTATAAGGAACTTGTACATAACTAATAGAGGCGATGGTGTTGGATTCTGTAAATTGTTTTTCAGCCAACCACTTTGGAAGTTGAACCCCTTTTACAATTAAAGCCTGGTATTTATTTCTAATTCTATTTTCGATAGAAGGTTCAATATAGAATTTTTCAATTTGCTTTATTTGTTCTTTATTTTTTCCCTTCTTAATTTGAGCGATTGCGTTCTTAGCGTCATTTACTCTAAATTCTCCAGTTGTTTTATCAGTAAACTCTTGTTTGAATGGAGAGTCTTCCCCAAATAAAACATCAGACAACTCTTTACCACCAACGGTGATTCCAAGTTTTTCAGATTCTGATTTATATAATAAACGATCTACTTCTTGGTTCCATAAATAACCAATCATTTGTTCTCTTTTTACACCTTGTGCGGCATAATTTTGAACCTGGATATCTACTTTTTCATCAAACTCAATTTTATTAATTTCTTGACCGTTTACTTTACCTAAAGTAGAAATATTTGTATTACCACTTTTACGACCTACGCCGTCTTGTAAAATAAAAGCAATTAAAGCAATTGCGATAATACCAAAGATGATCCAAGCACCTCTTTCTCTAATGTTCTGAATAATTGACATATACTATAATTATAGGATGGCAAAAATAACGGATTCTTTTAACTAAATGCAGTAATGAAGCCAATTTTGGTTGAATTTTTACCCTAATTAGGTAAAATAAAATACACAATCTTACCGTGGATAAATTAAAATTTCGTGGATATCTATACTAAACGAGTGAATAAACCTTAATAAGTTTCGAATAAGTTTACCCATTATGAAATGAGAAGCTAAAATTATTTAAAAAAGGGTCAATTTATACCCGTTAATTAACAGTGCATAAACTGTTAAATTAATAAACAGAAAAAATTTAGAAAGAATAATAAATGAAAATAGTATTAACAAAATTGAATACTACTAAGGATTTAAGGCCATTATTACTTACTAATATTATTAGTTATTTAAAAACAGGTTTTGTGAATAACTAAGATATACACTTATACACAGCGGTAATAGTATTAGGTTCTTTATATAAATGTATTATAGTTTAATATTACAATAGAAATTAACATTGATGTTTTTTTCATAATTGGGTCAATGTATAAAAATTACCTACTTTTATTCCATACCCAAAAACAAACAAAAATTAACTAAAAAACCGAAAAGTATAAATACTATAATATAATTTCAAAAAAATACTAAATTGAATACTAAAAAATAAAATAT
>JACCDW010070533.1_pt1 | contig 13597 bp, 9 predicted proteins | sample 7449781 | NCBI WGS metagenome assembly JACCDW01 (sample SAMN15323449, study PRJNA562643) | freshwater metagenome | isolation source: river surface water | place: USA:Blue River Watershed | collected 2017-08-18 | reverse complement strand
GAAATTACCCCAGAGGTAGGTTTACTTCCTCTTGCATTTACTTTATAATCTGGAATTGCTTTTTCTAGCGATTCGAACCAACGGCTAATTAGTCCGTCCATATGGGTGGGCTTTTCCGTTATATTCGTATAAAATATATCATCCCAAGTGGAATGAAAGTCTATCCCAAAATAGAGTTTACGCGGTGTTCCTGTCAGTTTTTGGCGTAGAAAATCACGCACAATTTGAGTCTCGGGCTGATTAAAGTCCTCCCAATCCCGATTGAGGTCTATTCCCCCCGTGTTATGTCGCCAATGTCCATTATCTACTCCATCCGGGTTCATCATAGGGACCACATAGACGGTATATTCTTTTCTGAATTTTTTCGCAGTTTCAGAATTCACGCAAAGTGACTCTACAAATGCCTGCAAAGCAAATTGACCCGTAACCTCAGGCGGATGCAATCGCCCGATAACAATCATAATCTTTGAGTCCGACTGATCTTCGCCAATACGTAAGCATTGAAATGGTCTATTTTGAAGAGATTTACCAATGATTTCGCTTGAAACAAATTTGTTTTTCAGTATACCTTTCGACCAATCATTAACAATCGACGAAGTCATCAGTTCTTGCGCAGCTACCCAAGTTGTCTTGCTATCTACCCGAACCCGTACATAGGCAGATTCAGACTGCGCATTGTCTTGGAAATTTTGGTTTTTTGCTTGTGGATCTTTGACTAAGATACAATCGGTTGAATCAACTACTTGCCACGATTTACCATCCCGACTAATCTTTGGGAAATAGCGATGTTTGGCATTTAAATAAGTTAGGTGAATCCATATAGTCTTTGGAGTCTTGCTTGTTACTTTAAACGCATACCATGGACTTGGGTTAATGGGATAATTTTCGGCGGCAATGATGGCCGTATACAGCGTATCGTTATTTTGTGTGATTCCGTTGAGTCTAGCTCCGGCAAAATCATTGTCAAACGTAATATTCCCTAAGGTTTGTATGCCACGCCACTGCGGCATAATCGCATGGTTACGTGTGTCTACTTTTCCAGTACTAGCGGCTGATTGTCCCTCAAATTTGGGTTTGGTAGTCTGTGAAAATCCTGAAAAAGTGAAGAGAAATAGGAGAGCAGTAAATAGTTTATTCATGTTGGGTTAACGTCTGGGATGCAGTAAGGTTTCAGTAAGTAATTTTTTATAGTTTCAAAAACACGTGTCTAATGGAGCTCTCAATCAAAATAAGTCTAAATTCATCTCATTCTAATCAAAAATTATACTATTAAAAATGATAATAAAACAATAAATAGTTTCAAAAAAGCAATATAAGTTTTATGTTTGACTTTTATAAATTTATTTAATTAACCCAAATTTAATCCTTACTACCGCATGAATTTAAAACTACCAATTTTACTACTTTTATTGTTTAGTACATTCGCGGGTTTCGCCCAGAAAACAATTAAAGGCCAAGTAAAAGATGACAAAAGCCAAGAGGGCCTTCCCGGTGTTTCCATATTAGTTCGTGGAACTAATGTAGGTACATCTACCGATTCAAATGGAAATTTTTCCCTTACGGTTCCAGACAATGCTAAAGACCTAAACGTTAGTTCTGTCGGGTATACCTCCAAAGTGATAGCTATCGGAACACAGGCATTTATTAATGTAATCTTACAAGAAGACGCCGTTAATCTACAAGAAGTTGTAGTCAATGCGCTTGGTTTTAAGACCAAGCGAGATCGGACGGGTTCTACTTCCTCCAGTGTTTCTGCAGAAGCAATTCGGTCAAGTGGTGAAGCCAATATATTAAATAGTCTTGCAGGTAAGGCATCAGGTGTTAAAATTGCACGAGCGAACGGAGACCCGGGTGCAGGAACTAACATTCAGATTCGTGGTGCAAATACCATCGGTGGATCTTCACAGCCCTTAGTTATTGTAGATGGGGTTCCGTTATCCAATGACAACTTATATGGATCAGGAAGTTCACGGTCAGGTGGGGTATCCCAGCAATCCCGTTTGAATGATTTGAACCCAGAAGATATCGAATCTACTCAGATTTTGAAGGGTGCTTCGGCAGCCGCTTTGTGGGGTTCAAGAGCAGCCAATGGTGTTTTGGTGATTACGACCAAGCAAGGTAAATTAAATCAAAAAATGAAAGTTAGTTATTCGGCTACTTATTCATTAGATGAAATCAATAGAAAACATCCGATGCAGACTACTTTTGGTCAAGGTACGGGTGGAAGATTTAATCCAACTGCCTCAAACTCGTGGGGAGATAAAATTGCTTCCAGATCAGGTGGGCCAGATGTATTTAATACCGCAGGAGAATATTTTTTAGGCAATGATGGCAAAAAATATTACCCAATCATTACTAAAAATTCTAAAGACATTTTTGTTGATTCAAATTTCGACCAAGTTTTTCAAAAGGGTTCATTCCTAGAGCACAATCTGAGTATTACAGGTGGTAGTGGAAAAACAACCAACTTTTTTAGTTTAGGTTATTTGGGTCAAGAGGGTATCATTAAGAACAGTGATTATGATCGATTTACGATGCGATTCAATAATCAGACTTTCTTTAGTAACAACATTAATCTAACAACCAAAGCGAACTACATTCGTACAAGTAGTAACCGAATTCAGCAAAACTCAAATACTGCAGGTCTCTATTTAGGACTACTCCGCCAGCCAGCTGATTTTGATCAAACGGCTTACATCGGTACTCATTTTTCCAGCACTGGCGTACCTACAGAAGGTAGACAAAGAAGCTATAGACGGTATTTAGGAAACAACGTAAATCCGTTTTTTAATAATGCGTTGTGGACAATTAATGAGCAAGAAGCTACTTCAGTTGTTAATCGTTTTAATGCGAATACCAATTTGAACATCAACCCGGTCAGTTGGCTCAACATTGACTTACGTGGTGGTATCGATACTTATGTAGACAAACGTGTGTATTTCGCGCCAATTGGTTCCGCAAGTTTTAACAATGGTAGATTAGACAATGAAAACTTCATTAATTCGGAAATTAACTTAGATGCGATTGCTCGTGCCGATTTCCCTGATCTAGTTCCGGATAAAATTGGATTCAACGCAACAGTAGGATTTAACGTAAATGATCGCCAAAGAAATAGTTTGTATGCAGCTTCGCGAAATTTCTTAGTGAATAGTCGAATTCAATCGTTCACGAATAGCGTTGCCCCTTTTGAGGTTTCCAATAATACGAACCGCGTGAGGTCAAATAGATTGTACTCAATTTTTGCGTTTGATTTCTACAAACAAGTATTTCTAAGTCTATCAGGTACGCAGGAAGCAGCATCAACTATTAAAGGTGCTTATTTTTACCCTTCCATGGATTTGGCTTGGCAGTTTTCGCAATTGCCAAATATGACCAATAAAGTACTTTCTTTTGGTAAACTAAGAATGTCCTATGGACAAGTGGGGGTACAACCAACTGCCTACAGATTTGGTACTACGTATGAGAATTTCACGTATGGTACGTATGATGACGCACTTGATATCAATGAATTTGGAGGTGGTTTCAGACTTAATGATGATCAAGGAAATGATATACTTAGACCTGAGATCAAGACTGAGATGGAGTTAGGTACTGATTTACGTTTCTTTAAAGATCGTTTAAGCGTAGGTTTGACGTACTATAAAAATGAAATCAAAGACATCTTGCTTGCCGTTAACTTATCACCATCATCTGGATTTTTATCTAAGTATGCCAATGCTGGAAGAATGGAAAACAGAGGTCTAGAGGTGGATTTAGGCTATAAGATTATCGCACAAGCTAATTATGGTTTAGAATTGTATGGTAACTGGAACAACAACAGAAATAAAGTCTTAGACTTGGCTGGTGTTCAACGAGTTGCCCTAACAGATCAATCCATCACCTCGAATGCGATTGTTGGTCAGCCATTAGGTATTCTATTCTCAAGTAAAGCACTTAGAAATGATGACGGAAGTTTGGCATTAGATGCCAATGGTTTTCCTAGACTTGCTCCCCAACAAGGAATTATTGGTGATCCAAATCCAGATTGGAGAGGTGGCCTTGGACTTAGAGGAAACTACAAGAAGTTGAATTTTAATGTATTGTTTGAGACATTCCAAGGTGGAGATTTTGCCGAAAGAACTCGATTTGTATTAAATGCTTTCGGAACGTATGGAGATACAGGCAATGAGGTGACCTTGACAAAAGATACTAAAAATTCGCAAGGAAGAGTTTTCCCTGCCGGAACTACACTACGTGGTAACCTATTTGACTATGGCGCAGGCGAAGTATTACTAGATGAAAACTGGTACAATACCCTAGGTGGAGGTTTAGGTGGTTCAGCCATTAATGAATTCTCGATTACCGATGGTAGCTGGACGCGTCTTCGCGAAGTTTCTCTCGGGTATAACCTTGGTGGTGCGAAGTTTAAAAAAGCAACCAAATTTGACTCGGTAGATTTATCCGTTTCAGGAAGAAATTTATTTATCTGGACGAAGGTTAAAGGAATTGACCCTGAAGTAAATCAATCCGGTGTAGACAATGGATTTGGTATTGAATACTTCACGAATCCAAGTACACGTTCGTGGGTATTTTCTGCGAAGTTTAATTTTTAATATCTTAATTTGAAACGATGAAAAATATAAAATATGCAGCACTATCACTATTGTTAGTATTTAGTGTCGGGTGTGAAAAAATTGTTGACGGAATCAACGAAAATCCAAATGAAATTTCCTCAGATTCCTTTGAAGCGGGAGTTTTATTATTAAAAGGAATCGAACTTGCCAATATTTCAGTTCAGGCAGGCCATGCAACGCGGATTGGTGGTATGTGGACAGGTCAAACAAGAGGCTTGATTTTATTGTATAAGAGTTTAGCCGAATACAATATCTCTGCAGAGGAAAGTAACAATGTTTGGCAGAACGCATATCAAGGTGTTGTTAAACAAGCTAGACTTTTGAGACAACAAACTGCGTCAAGCCCGAAAGCAAAACAGTATTCGGGGATTTCCAAGGTACTCGAAGCACATACCTTGGGTACAATGGCTAGCTTATTCGGTGATATTCCTTACACCGAAGTCGCGAAAGAAGAAGTTGCTGATCCTAAGTTTGATAGCCAAAAATTTGTTTTTGCTCAATTGCAAATTTTGCTCGATGAAGCGATAACAGATCTCGGTGCTGCTCCTAACACAGCCGTTCCTGAGGATTTGATGTTTGCAGGAAATACCCAAAAATGGATTAAAGTTGCTCGCACGTTAAAAGCGCGCATGTACATGCACACACGTGAATACGATAAGGCCAATCAGGAAGCTTTATTGGGAGTCTTAGTATCAACGGACGCTTTAGTATTCACGCCACCTGCAATTGGTCTTGGAAGCCAAAATTTGAACTATAAAATGATAGAACAGCGTGGAGGATATTGGGGCTTTACCGGTTCTTATCTAGATAATTTATTAGGAAAGGTGCGAAACAACGCAAAAACTCAGGAAAATGCGCGTTTGGCTTACTATAGATTTGATGGTGCCTCAGCTTCCAACAATAAGGGTATTGCAGCAATTAATACTCCTATGACAATGGTTGGCCTAGAAGAAAACCTATTAATCTTAGCTGAAACCGCCGTTAGAGCTGGAAAAACAGCCGACGGACTTGCTCAATTGAATAGATTAAGAGCTTATTTGGCTGGTGGTAGAGCGTTTATTCGATTGAATGCAGCGGATCCTTTAAGATATGATGCGTATGTATTAGCCGACTTTGAAAAAGGTGGCATGGAAAACCTAGATGGAATCCCTACCGATAGAGCTTTACTTCGTGAAATTATTGAAGAAAGATATGTTTCTGGATTTACAGGGTCTATGGCTTTTGATGACTTGAGAAGATTAGGTGCGAAAGAAAAAGATATCGCTGTGTTACCTCCGTTCAATTCAGCGACGATCAAGCAATATCCACAACGCTTTATTGTAGCACAATCAGAGTTAAGTGCGAATCAAAATGCACCTAAAGATGCTGGTATATTTAGCGTGACAGAAGTAAATAAATAGTCCAAATTTTAATTTATTTATATCAAAACCCTCCAGGCACTTTACTTGGAGGGTTTTATTTAGCCTCTAAAAACCATGAAATCATTTCTTCACTTACTGGTCCTCAGTCTTTTTATTCCAATGTTCGGAAATGCCCAAGATGAAAAGCCGGCAGCGATCGAAAGAGCTTGTCCCAATGTCTTTTCTTTCAAAAAGAACGATAAAACCTATTCGTTTCGCTACGCCAGCAATCATCCAATCGCAGTTAAAAATGATCAAATCAAACAACTGGTGATCTACATTCACGGTGCCAGAAGAAATGGACTTGACTATTATGAGTGGGGTGAAAAAGCGGTCAATGCAGCAAATAAAGGAGATGAAACATTATTTATTTCTCCCCAATTTAATTCAGAGAAAGATTTAGAAGATCATAAACATGATGCCACGCATTTGTTTTGGGTAAAGAATAATTGGCGTATCGGCGATGAATCGGTATCAAGTGAAAAACGTCAGATGGCAGAGGCATTCAGCAGCTTTAGTTTAGTGGATTCGTTGATTGCCCGGGCGTGTAATAAAAAGCTTTTTCCAAGCCTGAAAAAAATTACCATCATTGGTCATTCAGCCGGAGGACAGTTTGTTTCCCGCTATGTGGGCATGACGCCCATGCCTTCGATAGCTTCGAAATACAAGTTTAATTTTATCGTGATGAATCCATCTACGTACATGTATTTAGATGACCGAAGACCTGTAAAAACGGAAACAGGTTTAACGTTTATAAAACCCGATACCAGTGGTTGTCCTGGTTTCAATGATTATCCCCGAGGCATGGATAAGCTAAATCCGTATGCTTCCCTAGTGGGCGTTGAAACCATCAAGAAACAATTTCTGAATCGAGATATTCGATTTATTCTGGGGGAGAAGGATGTCAATATGAACGATAGTAGTTTAGACAAGACGTGCGAGGGTAATATGCAAGGTCGTTTTCGTTTAGAGCGGGGTCAATTTTTTTATGAATACGTCCAACTTTTTTCCCAAAAAAAGAAAATATACCAAATTGCCGTTGTGCCAGATGTAGCTCATGACGGAGATAAAATGGTTAATTCTAAGGAGGCTCGTTGGCACATTTTTGGTATGTAGTTTAATTTAAATATGATTAAATGAATTTTTTCCAAATCGAGAATGATGCCATTATCGCGGGACTATTTTTAATTCTATTAGCTGGAATTTTTTATAGTGCTGATTCCAATCATGGATTTTGGAAAAAATTATATGGAGTAGTTCCGCCCTTATTGTTTTGTTATTTGATTCCAGGTTTTCTTAATAGTTATCATGTGATTAGTGGAGAAGCATCTGGTTTATATCGTTTTGCGACGGTTTACTTACTTCCTGCCTCCTTGATTTTATTATTATCGACAGCAAATCTGAAAGCAATTTTTGGTTTAGGTAATAAAGCACTTCTCATATTTTTTACGGGTTCAATCGGTATCGTAATTGGTGGCCCTATCGCATTGTATGTTGTCTCGTTCTTTTCTGATAGTTTTCATGTCGCAGCTCAGGAAGCGGGGTATTGGAAAGGATTGGTCACCATCACGGGTTCGTGGATTGGTGGAAGTAGTAGCCAATTGGCCTTAAAAGAGATTTATGGATGCTCAGAGGAGCTATTTGTGATCATTTTGGTCATCGATGCCTTAGTGGCTAATGTTTGGACAGCGCTCTTGTTTTATGGTGCAGGAATCACCCATAAAATTGACGCCTGGCTCGGGGCAGATGCAACCTTGATTGAAGATGTCAAAAAAAATATCTTGAAATTTAAGGAAACGAAAGATAAACCTGCCGACTTAAAAGATTTGACATTTATTTTGGGCATAGGCTTTGGGGGTACGGCTGTTGCGCATGCGTGTAGTGGCTTAATTTCAAAATTATTTGCACCACATCGCGACTGGCTCATTACGCATGGTTTAGAGCCTTTTTCATCTCAGTTCTTGTGGCTGATACTCGTGTCAACAACGATCGGTATCCTTTTGTCGTTTACTCGCGTTCGAAAAATGGAGAAGTTAGGGAGTACGGATTTTGCTACGCTCTTTATTTATTTCTTAATTATGACCATTGGGATGCGTCTAGATTTATTTAATATCGGAGCCAACGTTGGATTACTCGCGGTAGCAGCAATCTGGATGCTGATACATATTATTTCTATGATTGTGGCTGCCAAAATAATCAAAGCTCCTTTCTTTTTTGTGGCCGTAGGTAGCCAAGCCAATATTGGTGGTGTGGCGACTGCACCCGCTGTAGCTGCTGCTTTTCACCCCTCTTTAGCGCCAGTAGGGGTTTTGTTGGCCGTTTTGAGCCATGTCATTGGCACCTATGCTGGCATTATTTCAGCCTGGTTGATGCGCTTGGTGGATGTCTAATCAGCCTTTTGCGTTAAGAGCGCAATACACATCTTCATTCCCTCTTCGTAGTTTTTGATTTTAATGTTCTCGTTGGCAGCATGTATGTTATTATACGGATTAGGAATTCTAAGTGATACCGCTGGCACGTTTAAGGTTTCGATGAAAGAAGCCATGGGTTGCGAACCACCTGTGGCACGCACCTTTAGAAATTTACCCACTGCTCTTTCCGTTGCCTTGGATAACCATAGGCCGATTTCAGAATCCATGGGTGTTCTAAAGGGTAGTGATCCTTCTTTTTGTTTGAGGGTAGCTAAGGTTTTGAATCTAGCTCGTTGTTGGTCCGTAGGTAAGCTATCAATGAGCGTTACTCCGTGTTGTATTAAGTAGTTTTTGATTAATCCGATTTGTCTCGAACCGGGTGTTTCGGGAACCAATCGTAAATCTAATTCAGCGATGGCCATACTTGGAATCGTTGTAGTGACTAGTTTTCCTACGTTGGATGCTTGCAGACCTCGGATATTTAAGCTTGGGTACTGCATGGCTTCTTGATAACTTTCACCCACTTTTTCGGCTTCTGCAATGCCAATTTCCGCATTTATTTCTGCCATATTTTCGGGAATTTCAGCAAACGATTTTTTATCAGCCGCTGTAATCGTAACTCCATCATAAAATCCTGGAATCGTTACCCGACCATCATCGTCTTTCATGCCTGCTAAGAGCTTGGCTAATTTTAAGGCTGGATTGGGGGCGTAGTTGCCATATTGCCCGCTGTGCAAATTTTCTTTGGCACCATATACCGTTAGCGTCAGCGTGGCAATACCTCTAGCACCAAACATGATTGTGGGAATATCGGATATGTGTCTTGTCCCATCCATGATCACTAGGCGGTCGGCCGCCAAAAGCGCACGATTCTTTTTGACTAACTCAGCGATGGTCGGGGAGCTTAACTCCTCCTGAAAATCCATGATGACTTTGACATTATACGATGGAGCTATATTTCTTTTTCGGAGCGCGTTCAGTGCAGAAATTAAACACATGGCAGGGCCTTTGGAGTCGGATGTAGATCGAGCAACTATTTTCCATTCAGGGTCTATTTTGGTCTCAATCTCATGCCAAGAAACTTCTTCTCCTTTTTGATTTCTAATAACTGGATCAAAAGGATTAGGTTGATTCCAGGCGGATTTATCTACGGGTTGACCGTCTATTTGTAGATAGAATAACACATTTGGTTTCTTGGGGTCTGTTATGTATTCAGCATATAAATGAGGTATTTTCGACGAAACTAGCTGCGTGGTTTTAAACCCTAAATTTTGAAATGTTTTTTCACACCAATTCAGATTGGTTTCAATTTGTTGGGGATAATTCCCATCATTGGGCATTTGGAGGAATTCTCTGAATGTCAAAAGCGAGCTTTTAATCTCTGACTGTTCAATTTCATTTATTTCGAGCTTGGTGAACTTTTGGCCATAAGCGGACAAAGAGGTAAGCCATAAAAAGACAAAAAGAATTCTGATCTGCATGAAGATTGTATGAAAAATGGGAGAGTGAAAATAGGCAGAATCAAGCAAATTGCATAGTTATTTTGCGTCTTAAATATTTAATATGCTGACCGACTTTCCTTTTTAAATCCCCTGTCGTGCTACCCACCTTTGCTACTCGTGCCGTAAAATATAAAAAAGCCACCCATATAAGGTGGCTTTTTTTATGATATATTAAATGTTATTAGTTGACTGCCATATTTACACTGAACTTCCACTCATCATTGGTTTTCTTTAGGAAATACAGACCTCTTCCCTTGGCAATTATTTCATTTGCAGAATTATATCTGCTGAAATGTGCGTCTAGGTAACAAGTACTTTCAGAAAGTTTTACTAATTCAATAGAATCCGTCTTTGAGTATGCATAACCAGGTTCAAGTCCTTTTTCTCTAAACCTTTTAATGACTTCCAAAAAGCTTGATTTGTCTTGTAAAATCATTGGATTCCCAACCATCAATGTTACGGGGTATTGAAATTGATTTCCAAGAGTCTTATAATCAGCCTTTGTAAATGCGCTGATATAATTTTCCCATTTTTGAACAAAAAACTCTTTTGTTGGGAATGAAGATGTTGAACTCTGTGCTTGATTTACAAAAGGTAACATCAAGAATAATAATAGGATGCGTCGTTTCATTTTAGATTATTTAATTTCCAAATTAATGAAAAGTCAAAATTATTCAAACATCATCTATTTTAATGAATGGAGTATTAAAAATTAATTTTTAAAGTAATGACTGTTTAGATTTAAACAATCCGTCATCTTAAATTCCTTCTCGTGCTACCCACTTTGCTACTCCCTCCGTAAATAAAAAAACCACCTCTTTTGAGGTGGTTTCTGTGGTCCCACTAGGATTCGAACCTAGGACCCCCTGCTTGTAAGGCAGGTGCTCTGAACCAGCTGAGCTATAGGACCATTTCGTTTAATTGGTTTGCAAATATCTGTCTTTTATTTTTTTTATGCAAGGAGGCGCTTGAAAATACTTCATTTTTTTTATCTCTGAGGCCTGTTTTTTGATTATCTGCCTGAAACACACCATCTTTACGCCTGAAAAAAAATGTACATGGAATCACTAGTTAGTTTAGATAATCTGGTCAGTTTACTGACATTAACTTTTTTGGAAATCGTTTTGGGGATTGATAACATCATTTTCATTTCGATTACGGCTTCCCGACTACCCAAAGAAAGTCAAGCCCAAGCCCGTAATATCGGTTTATTACTCGCCATGGTCTTTCGGGTGATCTTGCTTTTGGGGATCTCTATCTTGATTTCGCTGCAAAAACCATTCATGCACATCGATACGACCTATTTCAAAGCGGCACCTACGGGACAAGGTATTATCTTGTTTATTGGTGGCTTATTTCTGCTTTACAAAGCCACGAATGAAATCTTTATGAAACTGGAAGGGGAGGAGGAGCACCTAGGCTCGACTGGTAAAGCGGTCAATAGTGTTGCCAAAGTGGTCACCCAAATCGCACTGATCAACCTTGTATTTTCAATCGATTCGATCTTGACGGCCATTGGTCTATCCGACAACATGATGGTCATGATTATCGCCGTCGTAGTATCGGCAGTCATTATGATGGCCTTCTCAGGACCCGTTGGCCGCTTTGTAAATGATCACCCTTCTTTACAGGTACTTGGACTTTCATTCTTAATTATGATTGGTTTTATGCTGATTGCTGAAGCGAGCCATGGTTCTGAATTAGTTATTCTAGGCAACAGCATTGGCCAAATTCCGAAAGGCTATCTGTACTTCTCGATTGCATTCTCCTTGTTCGTTGAGTTTATCAATATTCAGATGCGAAAAAGGTCGAAACCAGTAGAGTTAAAGAGGTAAAATAGACGTCAGACGTTAGACGCTAGACGTTAGCTTTAGAATTAAATCAAAAAGACCCTGAGGAATATTCCCTAGGGTCTTTTTAATATGTCTAATGTCCAGCGTCTAACGTCTGAAGTCTATTTTCTTATTGCTTTCGCTACGCCCAACAACTCTTTAGCACCACCTTGAGGTAAACCCAATACCTTCTTTTTTACTTTGCCAGTGGCATCCATAAACAAGATCGTAGGGTAGCCTTCAATCGGATACATATTGGCTAGTGCTGGTCCTTCACCAGCCTCCATGTCAACACCAATCGACACGAAATTCGCGTTAATGTAATCGCCCAACTCTTTATTAGGGAATACTTTATTTTTCAATACTTTACAAGGGCCACACCATGTCGTGTAGGCGTCCAACATGATTAATTTGTTTTCCTTCTTTGCCTTCTCCTTCGCCTGGCGAAATGTTCCCTCAAAGAAATTAACTCCATCACCCTCTGCCGCGATAGCTGGTAGGGCCAGCAAGGTAATTAACAGGATACTAAGTATTTTTTTCATCGACAAGCTTTTAAATTAGTTGTTTGATTTTTATATCCTCAGACTTTAGTCTGAGATCCCTAAGCTAAAGCATAGGGTTATAAATTTAGTTTTCTTTTAATGTCTAACGTCCAGCGTCTAGTGTCTGGAATATTAAATTCATACAATTAATTCCGCAGGAATTAATTGTATGAATTTAACATGACTGGCATCACCAGCAACAACACATCTTCGTGCTCATCCTGGTCAGACGGGATAATTAAGCCCGCTTTATTTGGCTCACTTAATCTAATATCTACAAATTTCGAAGATAAATTGCCGAGTAACTCAGAGATCAATTTGGCATTGAAGCCGATCTCCATGTCCTTGCCCGCATATTCGCAGGCTAAAGATTCATTCGCCTCATTCGAGTAATCTAAATCCTCAGCTGATAAGGTCAAGCTATTTGCTGTTAACTTCAGGCGAATTTGGTGCGTTGTCTTATTCGAGTAAATCGAAATACGCTTTACCGAACTCAAAAATTCTAAGCGATTAATCGTCACAATCTCATTGTTCTCCTTCGGAATCGCATTCTCATATTCTGGGAAACGCTCATCGATAATCCGACAAATCAACTGGAAGCTATCAAAGCTAAAGAAGGCATTCGAAGAACTAAATTCAACCGTTACTTGCGTGTCCGCCGTAGGCAATGTCGACTTCAATAGGGACAATGCTTTCTTAGGTAAAATCAAGCTGCTCTGCGCCTCTGGACGAATATCCGTTCTGCGGTAACGTACCAAACGATGTCCGTCCGTCGCTACAAAATTTGTGTGATCACCCATCATTTGAATCAACACACCCGTCATCGCCGGACGCATATCATCATTTGAAACAGCTAATAAGGTATTAGCAATCGCCTCACCCAATGTCAAAGCAGATAATGAAATTGATTGGTTCTTCGCAACCTCTGGGATTCGTGGGAAATCAATTGGATTCTCACCACTTAATTTAAACCGACCATTCTGAGTCGAAATCTCCGCGCCAAATGTTCCTTGATCCGCGCCAATCGTAACCGGCTGATCCGGTAAACTACGCAAGGTCTCCAACAATAAACGTGCTGGTAACGCAATCGATCCATTCTCGAATCCCTCCACGTCCAACGTCGTTGTCATGACTGTCTGTAAGTCAGAAGCCGTTAGCTTCAAGGAATTACCCTCTAATTCAACTAAAATGTTCTCCAAAATAGGGATGATTGGATTACTTGCGACAACCCCATTAATGGCGGAAATCTGCTTCAATAATACATTGGAGGCGACTAGAAATTTCATTGCTTATCGTT
>JACCDW010806321.1_pt1 | contig 13598 bp, 20 predicted proteins | sample 7449781 | NCBI WGS metagenome assembly JACCDW01 (sample SAMN15323449, study PRJNA562643) | freshwater metagenome | isolation source: river surface water | place: USA:Blue River Watershed | collected 2017-08-18 | reverse complement strand
TGTTAATAGATTAATCTGTACAATTTTCAAAAATTAGTATAAATAAAAACTCTCTATTTTTGACTAAAGCTAAAAAGTATATTACTAACTAGCAACTAGCATATTATTTAAGATATTGCTTAGGCACTTTTTGCGCCTCGATTCTAAAGGTACAGTCTGAAAGCCTTATTCTATATAGATTGGTGATCCAAACTTTGAAATAATAGAATTAATATTACAGAACTTGGATCACCTTTTTTGTATCAATTTTTTAAAAATCCTTATATAGTAATAGTTTTAGCTATTATTTTGCGTAAGTATTTATTTTATACTTTAGACTTTAAGTAAGAAAGATGTCGGAAGATTGCTGAAAATACCTGAACGTTAATCATAAATGGTCTGAAAATCATATAAAGTGTTCAGGCTGTGAAATTACTTATAAAATTTCTATAATTATTTTAACTAAGTATTAAAATAAATCTAAGTATGTCTGAATATAAAAAATAATGTCTGAAAAAACAGCCAAAATGGTAGTTTTTTCAGACATCGTTATGCTAAATTAAAAAAAACAGTTCCTTTGAGCAACTTACCGGGACTTTTTCTTTTGCTGCACTTTTGCAGTATCTTTGAGAGCCTTAGCCTGTTTTTTCTCAGCTAAGGCTTTCTTTTTGGCTGCTTTTTCTGCCTCTAGTTTGGCAAGGATATCTTCAAACTCAGAAACCATTTCTTTTTCTGAATATGTGTTGACTTGCTGAGGGACAGCTTCTTTTTGCTTATCACCTAACCATACTTGACCTAGTAACGCCATTGGGTCATCTTCCACGTCAAAAGAGTCTAACTCTTCAGGCATGACCCCAAATTTTAGAATTTCAGCGTGGGGTGTCTCGTCTTCAATAAGACTGCGGATATGCTTAATAGATTTTCCATTCATTAAGCAAAAATTCACCTTATCTGCTAAGTCATTGAAACGTCGGCGATCATATTCTGTGTAAGGTAGCCAAGCAAATAATTCCTCTTTACCTAACCCAACTCTTAAACAACACATGGGAATAGGTTCTGTCCCTTCAAGAAAGACATCAAAAACTGAAACTACTCCCACAGTAGCGACATCATCCATACCTGAAACTATAGGAAGGACAGATACTTTAATCGTGTCTTCCTTAATATGAATGTACTCGCCTTCCGACTTATCCCATAAAATCTTAAAACAGCCTTCCATTTCTGAAAGTTCTCTCTTAACTTTGCGGGTAGTCCCAAAGACAGATAAGGAATTGTTGTCTTGATTAGCTTGACGTTGTTTTCTGGTAGTCATAAATGCCTGTTTATTTTACAGATGGGTATTTTTTATCAAGAAAGGCTACTACTGCATCATTAACTGCGTTATGCCAGTTTTTTTGCTTAGTAGCTACACAAAGCAAATGTTTCATCCGTTCTGGCAACTGGTAAGCAAAAGATTTGTCTTGCTCCAGTGCTTTTATATGATCAGGGTCATACTTACAGAACATATCTAAAGCCCGCTTAACAGCTTTTGATGCGGTATTTTCCTTAAAGTATTGTTTGAGATAGTCCAGGGTTTCATTATCTATCTCAACACAGGTAAAATCCTCCCTGCTTTTTGTTTTAGCCATTGGTTTATGTTTTAACTGTTGACTCTTTTATATTATTTCATTTCCCATGAAATGTCAAGTTATTTTATGGAATTAAGTATAAGTGTATAAAATTAAAATGGTGATTAAGCTTACAGCTAGTAAAATTATTGAAAAATTGAAAAATCAGAGCAAATCATGATCGGTGCAGCTTTTTCCATATACTTTTAGAGATTTTCAGAAATAATCCATGATTTCCAGAAATAATCCAGGTTAGACTATTTTAGTTAAATTTTCATAATCCTTATATAGTAATACTTCTAGACTATCTAAGTACAAAAAAGTGATCTAAATTCTGTAATATTATATATTTATTGTTACAGAATTTGGATCACCTTCCTTGGTATTAAAGGCTTTTCAGCTTTTGAAGTTTTTGATTATTTGGATTTTTAGTCGCAATGAATCCTATTTTTCCTAAGTATTCTAAATATTTATATAACCTTACTGGTATTCTGTATAACAAAAGCCGCGATTTTTGTTATTTTTATAGTAATTTTGTACTATTTTTACTTAAAATTTATAAAAATAAGCAGCACAAATGTCTGAACATTTAATAGTACAAACTTTTTAATGCTCTGTTTTTATATTTAATTTGTACAGGTGATCATGAGTATTAATACTCAAAACTACTGTTTTAGTCAGACTTAGGAGGCTTATCCAGAGTTCCACTGTTTCAATCTAACCCCAACTAAGGGAGTATTTAAATCTACCCATAACCCGGTAGTGGGTGAAGCTACACTTTTCTAATAATTCCTTTCGGAAACTAAGCACTGATCGAGGGAAGTGTACCTTATTATGCGTAGCTGTTTTTATTGTACCAAAGCCTTTTCTATATGTCAAGTGCCACAAGAAAAAAAATTAAAACACTGTCAAATAAAGAAACCCAACTAACCTAATAGCCGGGTTTTTCTATTCAAGACTAATTGTTTTTAACAGCTTAAACAGTTCAACAACACACATCCATAGATCCTGAAAGAAAATCATTAAATTATGATGCTTGGAAAAAAGCGGAACTTCCCCAAGTTTTCAACCTCTAGCCACTGCCAACCATACTGTTTAATTAGTTTACTCGCTCTGACATTCATAGAATAATCCTGATTGCATACTGCCTCTAACCTCTGAGCAAAGCCAAGATGTTTGTTTGCCCAAATCTCACCATCCCGAAAGGGAATATAAGTCTTGGGAAGTCCAGATAATAGTTGCTGTATGGTAGCTTCTATCTGGATTGTTTGATGATCAATATTAAATGACATAAGGATAGTTTGATTATTTTAGGAGATATTTTACCAGAAAACAGTATTATTTAAAATAAAAAAACCCTTGAGTTACAAGGGTTAAAAAGTTTACCACCAGGCTAATTCTTTTGTTTTGTCTACATCTAAGATTTTGTTAATTTCATCAACCATCATTTTTACTGATGGAAAGTTTTCTCTTATGTGAGGAATGTACCTCACAGGATCTTGAATCGTGTAAAAGATACTTGTTATTCCTTTCTGCACTTTTTTGTAAGCAATTATTGAATAACCTTCTTTGGTAAATCCGACTGTAGATCCAGCCTTAATATCAGAGACTTTCACCTTATGCTTGTTGTCATTTTTAATAATTGGTTTGATAGGTTTTTCTTTAACTTTAGTCTCTTGTTTTTTCTTAGCCAATAAGAAATCTGTTAGCGAATTGAAACCTTGTTTGATATATTCTTGTTCCAATTTATCGTAGTCCCAAGTTAAATAGCTTTCGTAATTCATTGTCTTGTCTCCTGCGTTGTTTCTTGTTTTTCCTTATGTACTAACTATAGTCTATCCACAAATAAAAGTCAACCCCTAATTGAAAAATATTTTAAATTCTTAGAACCCTCATCATATATAGCTTTACTACACACGGTGCAGTTAACACCTGCACTATAGTCCTGTTTTTACTAAAAAAATCCCACTAAAACCCTACTTTTTAGCCATTAAAAATTTATCAGTTTTTATATTCTCACTAGAATATAAAAAGATAGAATCGCTGTAACTTGTACTGATTATGACTTCCAGTTATTTTATTATGCAATTTTTTCAATTGTGTTTGAGTGCAAAACATGACAAAACACACCAATAGTATGGTGCAGAACAGGATTTTAAGTATAAATGCCTATGCAAAATATACTATTATTAGCCTGATAGTATGGTGCAGAACAGGTCAGCACTTTTTGTCAATGCTATTTGATTAGCTGGAAGCATTAAAAATCCCCTAAAGTCTAAACTCTAGGGGTATATGATCAAAACCCTAACTCTTGTTCTATTTGGTGTATAATCTCTGACTTTACCCCGTTTTCCTCTAGGGTTTTGTAGAAATTTTCAATTGCTTGTTCAAAGTTGTCAGAGCTTCGATCCGCGTTGACACTTTTTACAAATGACATAATCATCTTTCTGATGATACTTGGGAATTTAGTTAATTTGACATTTGAATACAACATTGTTTTAGTCCTTACAATTACCAAACTGTAAACAATCACCTGTTTGATCATCTCTAGCAGATATAGAGTTATCAGCTAAAGCCAAACTATTACAAAACATTAAGCTACTTAATAAAGCAGCCAAAATAAGATATCCTATTTTCATCTTTGCTCCTATGGTGAAGATAAAACAGGTAGACATTGCTTCCCGGCGTTCTACCTGTTTTACTTTTATTTGTTCTTATTATTATAACGACTATATAAAATAATGTCAAGTATTTTATATACTTAAATATAAAACAATTATTTTATACAGCGACAGCATCACCGTAATAACGACTATGCCAACCGTTAGCTTTGCGGCGTTCCACATATTCCTGCCATTTGTCCGATCTATGGAAAGGTCGTTTATATCGCTGTTCCTTAGATTTTACGGCTTTAGTAAGTCGCGCTATTTCTTCTGTGATGCCAATACCATCATCAAAACTAGCACAACTATTTAGAACTACCTGGAATAAACCAGCGTTTTTATCCTTGCACACATCAGGATGGACTACTGCTGACAGTTTACGTCTGCCTGATTTACCATATTTTTTGATAAACCGTAGGCATACTAGTTTCATTTTATCCTCAGTAGTGTAGCCTGATAAATCTCGTTTGATGAAAGCGATCGCTCTCTTTAATTTCTCATCCTCACCTAAGCTATCCTTACTCATAATCGGTATGACTTTGATATCAAGTTCCACAGATGCTAAAACCTGGATAGCTGATTTTAAGTGCCGTGAACGCTGCACTAATTCCTGTGAGAAGCTAGTTAGTCCCCAAGGTATTCTATGTACTTTGTTATATTCCGCTTGCAGTACACCATTAATGGTTGCACCAGATAAACAGGAATAATCATATTTTTGGGTGATTTTCTGATTATTTTCTTTGAGATACTCCCTGACTTTTCTCTGTAAAGTGGTTTGAGAGTAGCGTTTTAGACCACAGCCAACCATAGCATCTGCAAGGAACTTTAGATCACGGACTTCAGTATCAGGTAATTTAATTTTTTTGATATTTTCAATATTCCCCAATAGCTGATTAGTGTAGCTAATAAAATCCTGTAAGTCTTTACTCACTAGCTTTTCAGCCACTATGTCTATATTCTGTTGTGGAAATAATTGACTTGCTACTGTGCGGACTAAAATTTGTGCAACTTGATAATTATTAAAAAATTGCTGTCCAACCTTATCCCGGACTTTAGAGTAAAGCAGCTTCATTTGTCTTTCTGAATATGCTTTACCTCTAATACCGAGTATAAAATTTTCTATATCTTTTCTGCTATATTGTTGTGTCACTGTCTGTACCTCGCTTGTTTTCATTGTTTTAACTTATTTTATAATTCAGTGTTGCATTTTAAAATAAGTCTGCTATTATTATAAACATAGCACACAAAATAACAAAGGAAAACAATCATGGCAGACTTAGCAGTGTTTAGTTCAGATATGGAAGACAACGGAGCGATTACTCCTACGCCAACTAAAAGAGGTAGACCCCGTAAGGGTGGCGACCTTTCTACAGTTGGTAAAGGTCAAGTGACCAGCGTTACGTCGCTTAATTTTGATGAAACCAGTATTCAAAACGTGAATATTATTTCTCAAATTTATGGGGCTGACTTTTTGCCTCAACTTTACGACCGTATAAAATCTGAAGCAGCAGGACAAAGAGAAGTCTTTGAACAAAGACAAGCTTTAGAGGAGGCACTAACAATTAGCCGTCATCTTAATGTTGAACGTGCTGAAAAGTTAGGACGTGAAAAAGGTTCTAGACAGATGGAACTTCGCCAACTGTTAAAACTCAAAGCTGACGCTGATAAATGGATGGATGAGCAGTTTGAAGAAATGGTAATTAATTATGCAACTGTAGGATTACCTTATTCACAAATTGTTGCAACCATGAAAAATAACGCATCTAAATTGCACATTACTTTAGTTGATTTTCAAATTACTAAGACTGGGCAATGGGACTTTCCCGATTACCAATTTATCCATGACGATAAAATAGAGGCGTGTAAGTCCAGACTTGCTGAGTTAGGTGTTGAGTTAGGTAAACTTCAGGAATTAGGAATTGAGGTAGAATAAAGTGGAATTAAAACAATCTGAAATTAAAAAGTACACTCAAGAATTGCAGAAATACGGCATTGATCCAAATTTAGCCAAACAGGCTGCCGTAGTCATTGTTAATAGTCGCAGATCCTTCAGGACAGAGCGCGGGCAAAGAATTATTAACAGAGTCTATGCACAAGTGCAAGCTAATCCTAAATGTGATCCTACCCTTTTAAACTTCTTGCAAGAATAAATACTTTTTTTTAAAAACATGAAAAAACGTGACCCCACCAAACAATTACCTCAAGTTCCTAAATCTTCCCTAGAAGATATGGAACTTACCAACTACGAGCTAGAGGCGATAAAATCAGAAAGAGAAAAGTCCTATATCTACCGTCTAGCTTTATTAGAAAATACTCAAGATTTGATTGGACTATTACTGTTAGCAAAGGACAAAAAAATGTCAGAATTTATCAGTCAATTTGTAGATGGTAGCCTAGCAACTGGAGCAGCTTTATTTTTTGGAGCTGGTCTATTGGGAATAGCATTATCACCTGCTGTAATCGGAATCGGATTTATCGGCGGCGGTTTAATTAATTGTTTGGGGAGGGATTAATGTCAGAAAAATATAATGTGTACGAAAAAAACGATAGCGGGTCTTTTGGTTTGAGGAAAATGAATATGTCCCCGATGACTAAAGATGCTGCTTTTAAACTAGCTAATTACTTGGTAGAACGTGCATACAATAACCAAAAGTATATTGTTTTGCAACATAAATCAGGTAAGGGCTACGAAGTAAATAGTGTGAGGTCGTACTGATGTTATACCAAATTATCTACACTGATAAAAAAGAAAAAAGAGTAGTCACATCGCATCCTATAAAGCTGTTACAAGCTATTAGAACAGTGAGGGGCTTATCGGATTATAAAGTAAACACACAGGGTGACTACTCAATAGAACCCGCACCGGGAACAGCAGGACAATGTTAGTCACCACAGAAAAACCCTCTAGTTTTCAGATCCCTAAACTAGAGGGTAAAGTCAAAACAAAAACAATAATCTTAGGATCATCTTTAGTTTTAGGATTATTGTTTTATTCCCAGTCAATAAAGCCTGCTAAGGTAGTTGAACTTTCAACTAATACGCAATCTTCTGATTACACAAAATGGGTTGAAAGTTTAGCTAAACATTATCAACTATTAGCCGAACAGCAAATTAAAACACCTGGAAATAGTTGCTACAAAACAACAATTAAAGACTGTTTAGAGCAACTGAAACCGGATAAACCTAAGCAGTTTGAATCTTTAGAACCTGCTAAAGCAATAAATTCTGATTTAAAACAGTTAGGGTATCAAGTCCGGTTAGATGCTATCAATTTCGCGCAAGAGAAAATAGAAGAGTAGGAGGTCTGGTAATGGGTAGCTTTAAACTGGAGGCTAAAACAATTTATTCCGGTATCCAGTCCATGACTGGTATTAGTGAAGGCACGCTTAATGCTGCTTTAAATGGTGATCTAAGTGCGGCGGATCAAATTCTTAAATACAATGAAAATATTGTTCGCCAAGCAGAAATTGCTGATACCGTGATCACTGCTATAAATGATGGTATGGAAGCGCATGGCAGATTAATTGAAGCACAAGCTTCTTTCTTGAAACAAGCATCTAGTACCATCACAACGGCAACTAAAGCCATGACAGGTGTGAACCAAGCTAATCTAAAACTAGGTCACGCAACTACTGAGATACTCCAGGAAGATAAATTAAAACAGAACCAGCTAATCCAGAATCACAAGCGTAAAATCTGCTTATTGCCTCAAGAATACGCTACTCAAGAAACCGTAGCTGATATCAATTTTAGACAAAAAAGATATCAATTAGTCCAGCAAGTAAACGAGGCTAGGGACGCAGCAAATAATGATAAGAAACAACTAACCCCTAGACAGCAAAGTATGGAAAACTTGAGAGAAGTAACAGGTAATGCTGGTAAGGTTGGATCTGGTGTAGGTAGTTGGTTAGGCGGGATCTTTAACGGTTTATTTGGTGCTTGATGGTCTTGATATAAATACTTCCTGAAAAGGAGTTGGATTGAAACAAACAGCGTATGACTCATGACGTTATATAAATACTTCCTGAAAAGGAGTTGGATTGAAACCAGGAAATAATTGAAATATACAAAGGAATGAAACAAAATGTTAGCTAATTATCAACCACAACAAGAGGACAATGGTGATCCATACTTATATGAAAAGTATGATAGCCAACAAGTACAAAGCAGAATTGAACAGTCAGACGCTACACTTCAAACTGGTGTAGGTTTAGCCCAAGGTTTATTATTAGCCGGGGTGCAATCTGTATCAGTACAATCACTCTATGCAATGGGTGTTGTGGGAATGTTTCCTGTAGTAGTTGCTAGTATTCCCGTATCACTAGCCTTTGGCGTAGCGTTAAACACTATCACTATTGATAATGGTTTTAGTATTTCTGATCTAGGGAAATTTGGTGCAGGTCTATCTCGTTGTGGGATCTTGGTTTTAAGTACCTGGAAACTACACTCAGATAATGAGAAAGTGAATGAAGTCGCTAAAACAGGTATCAGCACAATAGAATATCAACTAAGAACCTATGAGAAGCGACCAGAAAAACCAGGAACTAATGACGGATGGGTGATGTTAGTTGCTTTGGCTGTGGGGATTGCGATCGCTGCTATGATCAAAAATAGGAGAAAATAAGATGAAAGATTCTGAAATTAAGAAAAATGTATGGCTGTACAAAAACAACAAACGCGCTTTCTTTGAGAGATTAGCTAAACTTTCAAACATTAAAGCAGCAGTTTTAGCATCATGCTTAACTTTAGAATTAATGGGTGATTGTGCTTCAGAATTTAACGATGACCTTATTTACTTCTTTGAGAGTAATATTCATGAAGATTGAATGTTGAGAATTGAGAATACAAGTGTTTTAGTACAAAAACCCTCTAGCTATTGAAGTTAGAGGGTTTTACTTTACTTGTTTATTTTGACTCCATTGCCTAATAATAACTGTCTTATTTCCAATTCTTTTTCCTTGGGAACAGTAATCAATAAGTCAATGCTTGTTTGTTGCTTTTTCCAAGCTGTATATACTGAATTAAATGATTTTTCAGTTGTATCATTGTACCAATAACCAAGGTCACTTAATTCGTATCTTTGGCTATCATCTAAGTCGTCTATTTCATCAAAGTCTGAATTGCCTTCAAAGAATAGTTCACCCCCTGGGAATTTTAAAGTGTCGTTAACTGCGTAATAACACTTTTTTATTTCTGAACCTAACGCTTTCACCGTTGTATCCTCCTTTTACTAGATTAAGTCAGTTCTTTTAAAATCCTCTAAAAGTTCCCTGACTTCTTCCATTGCTTCTTTATTTTTCTTGCTCTTCTTAATGTATGTTTTAAGAATGTTATTTATTTCATCTGCTAGTTGCAGCATCTCTTCAAATTGATCAATGTCTTCAATCTTGTTGTAGACTTCTGCTTGCATTGTTTTATTCATTTCTAACAAAAATAATTTTTATTTAATTATCACCTACTAGAAAGAATATGTCAAGCAAAATTATAAAATAATTTAAAATAACTTTAAACACTCACTATATAAGCATCTTATAAAAGGGTCAAGTTAATGACCCTATTTTATCAATACCCAAAGTCCACTTTCACATAAGTTCCCCATAGATTATCTATAGGTTTATTCTTATATGCAGCATATTTAATACAGTTAGACGTGCCACCTGCTTGACTACCATCATAAAGTGCCACTACTCGACTACATTGATCAACCATCCACTTATTTCTTAACATCATCTTTTTAGCTTCATAGCCACCGTCACAGATGATTATTGATTTTGTCGCTTGCTGTAACGTCCGATAGTATAAATACTTATCTTCTGTACTCCATAGGTTTTCTTGACCTTTGAACGGTATAGCAGCTATCAACGGGATGTTTAGTTTGACAGCCGCCACAGCTAAGGCAATATCCCAACCTAACGCCATTCCTGAAATTACTTTGTCTGGAAGTTTTTGCTCTAAATACCAAATAGCTAAGTCTGTTAAGCGTTCCCTTAAAATTGGATGATAAGGGTCAATTTTACCTAAAGCTAATTTATCTGGTCTATGCCCAGTGCCAGCTACTATATCCAGGTTAGGCTGTAATAGGTTGAGTTGCATAAGGTTCAACGGTTAGAGTGGTAAGCTATCCTAGCATTTTTGGCTTTCTTTTCCTCCAAGAAAGTAAGGATTCTTCTGTATCCCAAGGTAGAACATTACCACAATTATCTATTCTGCTGGGATGCACATTTTTAAGTTTTTGCAATCTATCTTCTATCAGATCCTTTCTGAATTTGAGGTAATAAATAAAGTCAGTAACGTTTTCTAACTTTTGTGCTGCTCTCAGTGTAGCTTCACCATTTAAGGCTTGATCCTTTAGTTTCTCAATTAATCTTGCTTTTTCTTGATGCAACTGGTTATATCCAATATTGACTTTAGCTGATAGATCCTTAGTTGCCTCAAAATCATAAGCTGTCTTCTGCATAAGCAAACCTATCTTGCCTAATTCATTATTAATGTCATACATCAGTTTATAATCCTTTGCTGTAATTTCTTGTAGTTTTGCTGCAACATTCTGGTAAATGCTGCCGTATTGTGGTTCTTCCACTTACGATCTTCCGGGTGTATAATCCAGTTTTTGCTGTGGTGACAGATATGCGTGTGACAAAATATACAAACCGGGAAACAGTTGATGCCAATCCTATCTCCTGATTTCCGATAACTAGAATGGTGAAGTTGCTCTGAGGGTCTGGACATACAGACTGTACACTTGCCTTGGGTTGCTTGATGCGCTTTAGCACAAGTTTTTCTATATTTCTTTATATCCCCATACCTTTCTTGAAAGCCTGTTTGATCTACCTTACGGACAAGAACAAACCTTGTGAAGTCCCTCAGCTTATGTGTGCGTGACATTTCATTATTTCTCCTAGTCTATTATGTTATACTTGCAATAAAATAATATCACTATTATAATAAAATGCAAAGGTAAAACAAAGTAATACAGAGGTGGCAACATGGACTCACAATTTGACTTAAACACACATACTTATAGTATCCCCAAGCTAAATATGCTTAGTTGGGGATTAGTGGCGGCGGCGTTAGGATCTGCTATTGCTTCCCATTATGGGAGTTATCCCCAATCGGCTGATATGTGCTTTTATCCTGTAGCAGCACAGGAAAAAGATAACAAAATAAGGGAACAACAGACAGAAAATAGCTTGACAAATGTTTCAACTAACAGCCAAAAAAACCTAAATAAAAAATTATTATTTGGTAGTAGGTTTTGTAATATCCGTCGTGGGGATATTGGGACTATTCCTAAAAGTTATCTTGTTAAAGCGGAACAAAGCAGTGTTAATGATCAAGCTTCTAACTTGGCTGTAATCAGTCAAGGGTTGAGAGAAGGTTGGCTTTACCAACTACAAGAATTTCCGGCAGAAAATCCTTATAAACTGGTTTTTGGCTGGGCAACTATCGGTTTTTCTGGACTAGCTTTATGGAGTCTTAATTTTCAGCGTGAACAAATGTCATTGATGCGTCCTAAATATCGCGCTACTCATCGTCAAGCTAGTATTCAAGCCGGATACAGTTTAGCTTTTGTAGAAGCGGATCTTAAAATGTCTGCTGAATTGTTGCTGGTAAAGCTTCGTGGATTACGTGAGGCAGACGCTAGGAAGGTGTTTTTAAATAGTCTTACTCAAGAACAAGCTTATTCTCTTTTAAGCTCAATGAGTGGTCAGGACTATGAAGATTTTGGTTATCTCATTGATAATGGTGCTAGTTTTAATAAATTTATCTCAGCTAGTGTGTCAGAAGAAGCTCAACTAGAAGATAATGCGGAATATGAACCCGTAGTTCAAACTAGTACAGACGTGGTACAGGATAAACCACAGCAACAATATACTAGGACTGACAATATCCCTAGAGAAGATAAGTATGCGCCATTTAGACAAGCTGGTTTAGACATTATTAAACAAGCGGGTTCACCTGGTAAATCTAAGGCATTGATCGCTCCTAGTCGTACAGGAAAAACTACTGTAGTTTATTTCATGCTTGAGGAAACTATTAAGCTAGTGGGAGAAGAAAACTTGACTTGTTATGTATGGCACGGTAAAGGTATTGAGCCTGTACATCCTAGTGTTCCTAGAGAAAACCACTTTAAACTGGATTCTAACAGCTACGGTTTAGAGTCCTTAGATCAAGTTTGGGCAGAATATAAACTGCGTGGTAAATTATTGGAACAAGGTCATCGTAATTTTGCACCAATAATTCTCATTATTACTGATTGGCAATCTATCAAAGATGAATTGTCTGATGTAGATAAAAAGAAGTTTGATACAGCTAAAACTAGAATTAGAACTTTAGCAAATAACGGTGCAGCGTTGGGTACTACAGTGTGGCTAGATACACAATCGGCTGTTGTGGAAGATTGGGGACTAGGATCTTCTGGTATTCGTGATAATTTTGATATTTTTGCTTTAGCTAGAATAGGTGTAGATAATGGCGGACAGCCTATAGGCGATACAAAATGTATTACTAAGGTTATCAGCAATAATTATCTAGTTCCCAGTGAGCGCGATCGCACTAAAGCCACAGAAGATTATCATTTTCTCTTGGATGGTTTAGACTCTGGTAAAATCAAATCTTCTGTAATTATGTCCACTGCGGGTAAAGTTAGATTAGGTATTACACCTATGTTTGAACGTAAAGCTTTACAGTTTGCTAATGCGCCTAAACCTGAATCTAAACCTACTGATATTTGGGATGAACCTGAAGATCCTCAACCTGTGGAACAGCCTAAGAAAGTCGAGTTTGTCAACAATGAACCAAAGGAAATTTCTCTTAAACAAAAAGTAGAACTACTGGTTAAGGCTGGTAAAAACTATAAGCAAATTTGCGCTACTTTATGGGGTGATAAACCTTTGGAAGAAATTGCGCCAATACTGGGTAGCTGTTGCCGCTTAGATAAGATTAATATTCTATCTGAATGTGCAGATTATCTACTAGGTGTTTTACGCGGTCTAGGCTGGGTAGATGTGACCAGCGATAATTTTTATCATCTTATTGATGAGGAATTAGCTGATTTCCAGATTAGCGAAGGACTAGAAGAGTTAAGACTGTTAGGATTTATTCAAGAAGATGGCACTAATGTTAGAGCGTTATATTAACATAGTGCTATACTCATAATGTTTGAATTGATTTCTGTTCACGCCTCTAATACTGATGATGTAGCGTATCAGTATTAGAGGTTTTTTATTGTTCTGTTAGATACTGCTTAATTAGCTTAGTAAGTTCTAAGAAGGCATCGCCTGACAACTGTTCCCTACTTGATAAATCCATCAAGATTTTTCCTAAAGTTTCCACAGTGATCGCGGAT
>JACCDW011028587.1_pt1 | contig 13600 bp, 12 predicted proteins | sample 7449781 | NCBI WGS metagenome assembly JACCDW01 (sample SAMN15323449, study PRJNA562643) | freshwater metagenome | isolation source: river surface water | place: USA:Blue River Watershed | collected 2017-08-18 | reverse complement strand
GAGGCCGGCGCGGCTTTGTTCGCCTGTGGATTCGGCGGTGAGGCGCTGGCTCACCATGGCCTTGCCCGCGAGTTCGGGGTGGGCGCGTATCAGGCCCAGTTGCTGCTCGCGGGTGGCCTGTGTCACCACCTGCGCGCAGGCGTGCTTGAGGGCGGCCAGCGAGATGAAGGGGCGCTGGGCCAGCGCCGCCTCGACGATCCAGGGCGAGTGCTCGTACAGGCCGTCCAACAGGGCCACGGCCTCGGCCAGGGGCGCGGCGTTCAGTTGTTCCAGGGTCAGGCTCATGCGCGCGCCTCCGGATAAGGGTGGACCTGCTTCCAGTGGCGCGCGATGTCCACGCGCTTGCAGACCCAGACGCGGTCGTGGCGGGCGATGTGGTCCAGGAAACGCTGGAGGGCCACGATGCGGCCGGGACGTCCGAGCAGGCGGCAGTGCATGCCTACGCTCATCATCTTGGGCGCCTCGTCACCTTCCGCATAGAGCGCGTCGAAGGTGTCGCGCATGTACTGGAAGAAGGGGTCGGCATGCGAATAGCCCTGGGGCAGGGCGAAGCGCATGTCGTTGACGTCCAGGGTGTAGGGAACGACCAGATGCGGGACCACCTGGCCGTCGGTGCGGCGCACCTTCATCCAGAACGGCAGGTCCTCGCCGTAGTAGTCGCTGTCGTACTCGAAGCCGCCGAAGTCGGCGACCAGGCGGCGGGTGTTGGGGCTGTCGCGGCCGGTGTACCAGCCCACGGGGCGCTCGCCCGTCATCTTCTTCAGGATGTCCATGGCCAGGCGCATGTGTTCGCGCTCGGTGGCCTCGTCGATGTTCTGGTAGTGGATCCACTTCCAGCCGTGGCACGCGATCTCGTGGCCCAACTCGCGCAGGGCCGCGGTCAGTTCCGGGTGGCGCTGCAGCGCGGTGCTCACGCCGAAGACCGTGAGGGGCAGCTGTCGCTTCTCGAACTCGCGCAGGATGCGCCACACGCCCACGCGAGAACCGTATTCGTAGATGCCCTCCATGCTCATATGCCGGTCGGGGTAGGCGGCCGGGTTGAACATCTCGGACAGGAACTGCTCGGAGCCGGCGTCGCCATGGAGCACGGCGTTCTCGCCACCCTCTTCGTAATTGAGGACGAACTGCACGGCCACGCGGGCCTGGCCGGGCCAGCGCGCGTGCGGCGGGTTGCGGCCGTAGCCGACCAGGTCGCGGGGATAGGGGGCGGTGCTGTCGTAGATCATGGTCAGGCGGACAACGCCTGGGCGATGTCCTGGGAGGGAACGGCGCGGTCGAAGTCCAGGCTGGCTTCCACGTGGCCGAGGTGGTCGATGATCAGGCGCGCGGCGCGCTCCTCGTCACGGGCCGCGAGCGCGCGCACGATCTGCAGGTGTTCCTCGCTCGAGTGCTCGGCGGCGCCGTCACGCTGGTACATCAGGGAGATCAGCGAACTGCGCGAGGCCAGCTCCCGCAGGATCTGGGCCAGCACCTCGTTGCCTAGAAGTTCGGCCATGCGCACATGGAAATCGCCAAGCAACTCGTTTCGCCGTGCCCAGTCGCCGGCCTTGGCCGCCGCCTGTTCCTGGGCGATGTGTTCGCGCAGGGCCTTGATGTGGGAGGGCGTGGCCTCGCGCGCGAAGGTCCGCGCCATCTCGCCTTCGAGCATGCGGCGCACCGCGAACAGCTGGCGCGACTCGCTCACGGTGGGGGCGGCGACGAAGGCACCGCGTGCCGGCTCCAGGCGCACCAGGTGGTTCTGCGACAGCTGGAACAGCGCCTGGCGGACCAGGGTGCGCGAGACGCCGAAGTGGTCGGCCAGCTTCTGTTCGGCCAGCTTGGTACCCGGCTGCAGCCGGTGCGCCGCGATCGCCCGGGTCAGGGCCTCGGCGATGGTGCTGGTCGTCGTCTCCGTCGCATGCATCGGCCCATGATAAGCGGCGCGGCACAAACTGTATACACTGGTGTCCACTGATTTGGAGGGTTGCCATGGGATTGAGCACGCATGTCCTGGACACCATGCACGGCACGCCGGCCGGCGGCATGTCGGTGGCCCTGTACCGCACGGGCGGCGGCGAGCCGCAGCTGGTCAAGCGCTTCACGCTGAACGCCGACGGCCGCAACCCCGACGGGCCGCTGTTCGACAACGCCAGCCTGCAGCGCGGTACCTACCGCCTCGTTTTCGAGGTGGCCGCGTACTTTCGTGCGCGTGGCGTCAAGCTGCCTGATCCGCCCTTCCTGGACGTGGTGCCGCTGGACTTCGGCGTCGCCGACACGAGCGCGCACTACCACGTGCCGCTGCTTTGCAGCCCCTGGAGCTATTCGACCTACCGCGGCTCCTGATCACCCCGGGCCGGGGTGCCTCAGTTCTGGCCTTCGGTGAGCGTGTCCAGCTGGAAGCGCCCGCTGCGGTCCCACAGCCAGGTGTCGGTGTAGGTGACCCGTCCCATGCGCGCAGGGGCGGGGAAAGGGGCCGCCGCACGCACCGTGCGCTCGATCTCGGCCACCACCTCCGGTGCATGCCGGGGCGCGCGCATCCAAGTGAGCTGCTGGACACGTCCGCTGCCATCGACTTCCACCTGCAGCACGCCGACCGCATAGAGCATGGGGGGCAGACGGCCCGGGTAGATGCGCTCGCGGTTCAGGCCGTAGAGGTGGGTGGCGGCGTCGCGCCGGTAATCGCGGGGTGTCGCGGCGGCCGATGCCCGCGGGCCTGCGGGGGTAGGGGCGGGGGCCACAGAGGCCTCCCGTCGCACCGAGGGGCGTGCCTCTTCGACTGGCGCGCCTGTGGGGGCGGTGCCTTCCTGCACGGAGGGCGGCGTGCTGCATGCGGCCAGGAGGGCGGCCACCGCCGTGGCACAGGCTCCCGGCAGGGAAAGCCGGCCATGCCGTGCGGCGGGGGCGGTCGTAGCTTGGCAAGCCGGTCGGCCAGGGGGGAGGGGGTCGCGCATGATGTCTCCTGCAACGGGGCAAGCATACTTCGCCCTTCGCGCCGTCACACCATGATGCATTTGTCGCTGTCCGATGCCCTTTCCCGCCTGGCGCGCCAGGACGCGGTCCTCGTGCGCGTCGATGCCACCGAGGGTTCGGTGCCGCGCGAGGCAGGTGCCTGGATGCTGGTGTGGCCCGACGCAGTGGCCGGCACCATCGGGGGCGGGCAGCTGGAGTTCCAGGCCATCGCGCAGGCGCGCACGCAGTGGAGTGAAGCGGCTTCGTGCTCACCCCAAGCCGTGCAACGCTATCCCCTGGGCCCCAGCCTGGGGCAGTGCTGCGGGGGCGTGGTGCATCTGCGCTTCGGGCGCGTGGGGGCGGAGGATGCCTTCCGCCTCGCGCGAGACCTGATGCCGCTGCACCAGCCGCTGGCCTTGTTCGGGGGCGGCCATGTGGGGCGCGCGCTGGTGCAGGTGCTGTCGCCACTGCCCTTTGCCATCACCTGGATCGACAGCCGCGACGGCATCTTCCCCCCCGACGTGCCGCACTCGGTGCGCTGTGAACACTCCGATCCCGTGCAGGCTGCCGTCGCAGACCTGGCGGCGGGCTCCCATGTCCTGATCATGAGTTTCAGCCACGCCGAGGACCTGGACATCGTGGCGGCCTGCCTGCGCCGCCAGCGTGAACAGGGCGACCTGGCCTTCATCGGCCTGATCGGCAGCAGGACCAAATGGGCGACGTTCCGCCACCGCTTGGCGGACCGGGGGTACACCGAGGACGAACTGGCCCGGGTCACCTGCCCGATTGGCCTGCCGGGGATCACCGGCAAGCAGCCCGAGGTGATCGCGGTGGCCGTCGCGGCGCAATTGCTGCTGCAAGCCTGAACTTGCTTACACTTCGCGCTGTGTCCGGGCCTTCAGGGGCCCTTGCTGCCGCAGCGGTGCCGGGTTTGCCTCCAAGCCCTGGGTTCGCGGCCTTCCCTGCTCAGAGCGCCCGCAGTGGTGAGCAGTCCTGTGGGTATTGATTGCCATGGAAAGCTACCTCCTCGACTGGGCCAACCTGCTTCTGCGCTGGCTGCACGTGATCGTCGCCATCGCCTGGGTGGGCTCCTCGTTCTACTTCGTCTTCCTGGATTCCAGCCTCACGCCCCCGGTCGATGAGGACCTGAAGAAGCAGGGCGTGAGCGGCGAGCTGTGGGCCGTGCACGGCGGCGGCTTCTACCACCCGGTGAAGTTCGCGCTGTCGCCGCCCAAGCTGCCTTCGCACCTGCACTGGTTCTACTGGGAAAGCTACAGCACCTGGCTCTCGGGCTTCGCCCTGCTGGCGGTGTCGTATCTCTGGAACGCGCGGGCCTACCTGATCGACCCGGCGAAGATGGACTGGGCCCCATCGGCCGCGATTGCCGCAGCCCTGGCCTTCCTGGTGGTGTTCTGGCTGCTGTATGACGCGGTGTGCCGCGTGTTCGGCGACCGCGAGAACGGGGACAGCATCGTCGGCGCGCTGGTGGCGGTGCTGGTGGTGATCGCGTCGTGGCTGGCCTGCCACCTGTTCGCGGGGCGTGCGGCCTTTCTGCTGGTGGGGGCCATGATCGCCACGGCCATGAGCGCCAACGTGTTCTTCTGGATCATCCCGGGTCAGCGCAAGATGGTCGCGGCCATCCAGGCGGGACAGCCGGTGGACCCGGTGCATGGCAAGCGGGGCAAGCAGCGCAGCGTGCACAACACCTATTTCACGCTGCCCGTGCTGTTCGCGATGCTGTCCAACCACTACAGCTTCACCTGGAGCCACCCGTACAACTGGGTGGTGCTGGTGATGATGATGTTCGCGGGCGCGGCGATCCGGCAGTTCTTCGTGCTGCGGCATGGCTGGAAGCTGGGGCGCAACGCGCACCCCTTGCCTTACGCGGTGGCGGGGGTGGCGGTGATCCTGGCGGTGGCGGTGTGGCTGGCGCCTGCCTCCACGGCGTCTGCCCCCAGGGCCGCTGCCTCGACTGCCTCGGCGCCCACATTTGCCCAGGTCAATGCGGTGATTGAGCAGCGTTGCCTGTCCTGCCACGGCGCGCAGGTGCAGATGAAGAACGTCCGCCTGGATTCCGCCAGCGCCATCACGCAGCAGGCGCAGGCGATCTACCAGCAGGTGGTGGTGACGCGGATCATGCCGATGAACAACGCCACGGGGATTACCGAGGAGGAGCGGTCGCTGGTGGGTGCGTGGTTCCAGGCGGGGGCCAAGGGGCCCTGAGCTCGCCGGCCCTGCCATGAAAAAGCCCCGCCGCAGCGGGGCTTCAAAGGCATCGTGCCAGCGGCGGTCAACCCATCGTCGCCGGCAGCCACAGCGAGATCGCCGGGAAGGCCACCAGGATTGCGAGGCGGATCACGTCGGTCATGATGAAGGGGGAGACGCCCCGGTAGATCGTGGAGAAGCTGGTGTCCGGCAACACGCTCTTGATCACGAACACGTTCATGCCCACCGGCGGCGTGATCAGGCCCAGTTCCACCGTCATCACGATGATCACGCCGAACCAGATCGGATCGAACCCGAGCTGCACGACCACCGGGTAGATGATCGGCACGGTCAGGATGATCATGGCCATGGCGTCCATCAGGCAGCCCAGGATCAGGTACATCACCAGAATCAGCATCAGCACGCCGTAGGCGCCGATCCCCATGCCCGTGAGGAAGGCGGCGACCTTCTGCGGCGTCTGGGTGATGGTCAGGAAATACCCGAACATCAGCGCGCCAATCAGGATGGTGAACACGGCCGCCGAGGTGCGGGTGGTGGAGAGCAGGGCTTCCTTGATCTTGGCCGCGTCCAGCCGCCCGCGCACCAGACCGATGATGAAGGCGCCGCAGGCACCCACGCCGCCGGCTTCGGTCGGCGTGAACAGGCCGCCGTACAAGCCGCCGATCACGAAGATGAACAGCAGCAGCGGTGCCCAGATCGCCTTGAAGTCCTGGACGCGCTCACGCAAGGGCTTGAGCTGGCCGGCAGGCAGCCAGTTGGGGCGTACGCGCACGATCACCCAGATGGTGGCCACGTACATGAGGATCGCCAGCAGACCCGGCAGAATGCCCGCGACGAACAGCTTGCCAATGTCCTGCTGCGTGAGGATGGCATACACCGCCATCACGGTGGACGGCGGGATCATGATGCCCAGCGTGCCGCCGGCGGCGATCACGCCGGTGGCGAAGGACTGCGGGTAGCCGAAGCGGCGCATCTCGGGGTAGGCCACGCTGGAGAACGTGGCCGCCGTAGCCACCGACGATCCGCAGATCGCCGAGAACCCGCCACAGGCCAGGATGGTGGCGGCGCCCAATCCGCCGCGTACATGGCCGACCAGCGAGTGGGCCGCACGGAACATCTCCTGGCTGAGGCCCGAGACTGAGACAAAGGCCCCCATCAGCATGAACATGGGGATCACGCCGAAGTTGTAGTCCGTGACGGTGCGCATCGAGGTCTGGCCTACCAGCTTGAGGGCCGGCCCGGCGCCGGACAGCACGGCGAAGCCGGTGATGCCCACGAGACCCATGGCCATGCCCACGGGCACGCGCAGGAGCATCAGGACGAAAAGTGCAATGAAGCCGATGACGGCAATCAGGTCTGGATCCACGGTGTTCTTCTTATTCGGTGACAGGACGCACGGCGTCGAAATGTTCGTCTTGGAGCGACTCGGGAGCGGTAACCAGACGCCAGGTTCGGATCGCGATCAGGATCACGGCCACCACGTCGCCAGCCCAGGCCACGGCGTAGAACGGCCAGGTCGGCAGGTTCAGGTCGTAGGTCAGGACGTTGGTGACGTAGGTCTGGAACACCTTGTCAAAGAGCATGACGGTTTGCACCACCACCACGAACAGGAGCACCAGGGTGGCAAAGATGTCGATGGCGCGCTTGGCGCGCGGGCCGACGGCGCTCCAGACCAGATCGACCGTGATGTGGCCGCCGCGATAACTGGTGGCGGCGATGCCCCAGAAGATCAGGATGCCCAGGAGCATCCGGCCGATGTCGAAGTGGTCGGGGAGGGTGGTGTCAAAGAACTTTCGCAGCAGCACGTTGACGAAGATGTTCAGGGCAACAAGTCCCACGAATATCGCGGCGATCCATTCGATGCCGTTGATGAAGCGGTCGGAGAAATTCTGTTTTTTCATGGCGGGGACCGACGTATGTGAAACGGGGCGGGGGGGCGCTCGCGCACCCGGCCCGCCCCGTCACGTGTCAGGCGATCAGAGGGCTGCCTTGTACTTGACCAGGCTGGACTTGAGCGAGTCCAGGACGGCCTTCGGGTCCTGGCCGGCCTTGCGCACGCTCTCGGCCCAGGCCTGCTCGCCGGCGGCCGTGGCCTGGCGCCACGCATTGAGCTGGTCGGGCGTGAGCTTGTAGGCCTCGTGGCCGGCCTGCGTAGCCAGCTTGTTGCGGCCCGCGAACTCCTGGTCGGCCCAGGGGCTGGCGACCTTCTCGGCCCACTCGGAGGTGCAGTGGTCGTCCACGGCCTTCTTCTGGGCGGCGTTCAGGCTGTCGTACTTGCCCTTGTTCATCACCCACACGAAGGGGGTGACGTACAGCGGCACGTCCATGTGGAAGGTCACCACCTTGTCGATGCCGAAGAGGCTGATCGAGCCCCAGGGGAAGGTGATGGCGTCGGCCACGCCGCGCTCGAGCATGTCGCGTGCCTCGGGGGCCGAGGCCTGCACGTTGGTGCCGCCCAGGGAAGTGACCATCTGGCCGATGGTGCTGGTGGCCGGGCGCACTTTCATGCCCTTGATGTCCGCGGGCGAGGTGATCTTCTTGCGGCTGTGGAAGGTGCCGGGGTCGTGGACGAAGGCGAAGCAGTACTTCACGTCTTTCATCTCGGTGGCGGCGTACTTGCGGTACCAGTCATCGATGGCGGCCGAACCGCCCTTGGCGTTGGCAAACATGAAGGGCAGCGAGGCGCCCGCCATGATGGGGAAGCGTCCCGGCTGATAGCCCGGGTTGACGTAGGCGAAGTCGGTGATGCCGTCACGCGCCATGTCGTAGTGGTCGAAGGCCTTGCCCAGTTGCTCCGCGGGGAACAGGGTGGGGTTGATGGTGCCGCCCGAGGCCCGCTTGAGGCTCTCGCCCCAGGCCTGCAGGGCCGGGTTCAGCGCGTGCTGGGCGGGCACCCAGCTGGAAAGCTTGACGTTCACCTGGGCCTGGGCGCCGAAAGCGGCGGCGGCGAGCGTCGCGGCGACGGCCACCAGGCGAATGCGTTGGGTCTTCATGGTGTCTTCCTCGGGTCGTTGTTGAAGGCAGGTTTAAGGGTTTGTTTGTATAGGCAAATCCAGGCGCAGGCCATGCTGGTTTTCCTCAGTGGGACATGCCCCTCGCCGGGGCGGCCGGCTTGCGAATCCATCGTATGGGTTGCGCCTTGACCGGTCGCGGCGGCGCGCCGTGAGCGCGCAATGCGGCATCGAACGCGCTGCCGGCTTCGTCGGCCAGGGCGGCCTGGCGAGCTGCCGCCACTGCCTGGGCCGCCGCGACGGCGTCCGGTCCCTGGGCCAGGTGGTCCAGCACGTGCAGCAGGTTGTCCTTGCCCCGTTCGTTGGTGGCCCCGTAGCCCTTGATCAGGCGTCCGCACAGGGCGATCTCGTGGCCCAGGGCCCAGTGGCGGCGCGTGCCCTGTACCACGCCCTCCAGCCAGCGCTCGATCATGGCCTGCTCGTTCGCGTAGCGGCTGCCCCGCACCCGCAGCCATTTGAGGGAAGCCAGCGCGCGCAGGGCCAGCATGCCGCGCACCGAGTGGGTGCCGACCTTCAGGGGCAGGGCCCAGGCCGTCTTGCCAGCGGCGATGCGGCGGCGGTCCCAGGCCTGCAGGCGCGCGGCCAGGGAGGGGGGCAGCAGGGCGGCGAACTCGGGCACGCCGGGCTTGAAGTGATCCCAGACCTGCAGCAGGTCGCCGTCCTTGGCGCGCGTCTCGGTGCGCACGCGGCGCCAGCGGGTTTCGCGGCTCTTGAGGTCGGCCACGCGCACGATGTCGTCGAACGCCATCCACAGCGCCAGCCACCGGGCCATCTCGGTGGTGGTCGCAAAGCCATTCGCCCCGGCCGGGTCGGCGGCGCGTTCGGCCTCCAGCACGCGGACCAGGCGCTGCACATAGAGCGTCGCGTAGGCCGGGTCCTGGTAGTCGGCGAGGCGGGCGAGGCCCAGGGCCAACATGCCCTGCACGGCCTGCGGGAAGCGGGCCAGGATTTCGGCGTCGGTCCCTGCCGGCGTGGAGGCGGGCGCGGGGTCGTCGTCGGCCAGCAGGGCCTGCACCAGCGCCGACTGCGCCTGCGTGCCGCGCACGATGTCGAAGGCGCGCGCGAAGCCGCGCAGGCTGGCCTGGGCGGTGGCGCCGCCGCCCGCGCCGACCACCGCCTCGTAATCGGACCGCGCGAAAGGCAGCAGCCCGCTGCCGGCGATCGCGCCCAGCATCACCGCGCTGACCACCGTGCCGCACTCGCGCGCGAGGGCCGACATGTCGAACACGTGGTGTTCGCGGCTGAAACCCTGCACGATGCGGGCGAGTTCGGCCTCATCGACGCGGCCGTCCCCCATCTGCATGCGCTCCAGCGTGGTCAGGCTGCGGCTGGAGGATGTGATCACGCGCGTGCGATCCGGCGAGGCCATGCCATTGCCCACCTGGCGCACCGTCTCCAGCAGCTCGGACGACACGATGGCATCGAGCGCACCCGGAACGGGGTTCAAGCTGAACACCGGCCGCCGTCCGCCCAGCTGGGCCAGGGGCACCGGAAAGACCTCCAGGTAATAGGTGGTCGCGCCGGTGCGCTGGGCCACCCCGGGAATGGAGGTCGCCTGCGCCGGGTAGCCAGCGTGGCGCGCGGTCTCGACCAGCCACTCGGTCAGGACGCCGCCGCCCTCGCCGCCGAGTGCGCACAGGAGCAGGGTGATGGGCTGGGCGTTGCGGTCGTTCATCGTATTCATCGGGGGTGGTCCATCACGCGGGTTGCAGTGAGCGAACCAATACGCCGCGAAGGCCCGCCCACAGGCGCTCGTGCCAACGCGGGTTCTGCACCACCTCGGCGCGGTAGAAGCTCGGGCACAGCGTGGCCGCGTGCGCGTTGGCGCCGCACAGGCCGCAGCCCACGCAGCCGTCGATCACGGTGGCCACCGGGTCGACCTTGAGCGGGTCGGGGTTGTCCTTGAGCGTGAGGGTGGGGCAGCCCGAGAGGCGGATGCAGGCGTGGTCGCCATTGCACACGTCCTCGTCCACGCCGTACTTCACGCGCACCACGCGCTCGCCCTGTTTGAGCAGGCTGGCGATCCAGGGCTTGATCCGGCGCTGGCGTTCCAGCTGGCACTCGCCCTCGGCAATGACCACCTTCAGGCCGTTGAAGTCGGAGGTGAAGGCGTCCTTGAGCGTGGCGCGCATGGTGTCCACCTCGTAGGTGTGGACCTTGCGCATCCACTTCACGCCCAGGCCCTCCAGCGTCGATTCGATGGTGCGGTCGGTGTGCACCAGGCTGTTGCCCTTGTCGGTGGCCAGGGCCTTGGCGGCGTCGGTGGGGGTGGAGATCAGTTCCTGCGTGCCGGTGGCCGAGGTATAGCCGTTCTTGAAGATCAGGAGCACCGCGTCGTCGCCGTTGAACAGGGCCGACTGCACGCCCGTGAGCAGGCCGTTGTGCCAGAAGCCGCCGTCACCCATGATGGCCAGGGTGCGCCGCTGCATCATGGGCGACACGCCCGCGCGGCTGGCCAGGCTCATGCCGTAGCCCAGGATGGAGTGGCCGGTGGAAAAGGGCTCGAAGGTGCCCAGCGCATGGCAGCCGATGTCGGCGGCCACGTGCACCGGACCGATGTCCTGCTGCGCGAGCTTCAGCGCCGAGAACACGGGGCGCTCGGGGCAGCCGATGCAGAAACCGGGGGGACGCGGGGGCAGGGGCTTGGTCAGTTGCGCGCTCACCGCGGCGCGCCGTTCGCGATTGGCGGCCAGCCACTGGCCGGCGGAATCGGCAGCGGCTTCGCCCAGGTAATTGCGGGCGAAGGGCACGAGTCCGCCCGCGATCACTTCCACGCTGTATTCGCCGCCCTGGGGCAGCAGGTCCTTGCCATGCAGGCGCGTCTGGATGTCGCGCCGGCGCAGCATCGTCGCGATTTCCTGCTCGATGTATTCGGGCTGGCCCTCTTCCACCACCAGGACCGCGCGCTTGCCCGCGCAGAAGTCGGCGACCTGCTCGGGCACCAAGGGGTAGGTGACGTTCAGCACCAGCAGCGGGATGTCGCTCTCGCCATAGGCGTTGGCCAGGCCCAGCTGCTGCAAGGCGCGAATCAGCGCGTTGTACAGGCCGCCCTGTACCACGATGCCCAGGTCCGCGTGCTGGCCGGGCATCAGCTCGTTCAGCTGGTTCTCGAGGATGTACTGGCGTGCCGCCGGGATGCGTTTCTCGTGCTTGAGTTTTTCCTGCGCGAAGGTGACTGGCGGGTGCGCCAGGCGCATGTAGTCGAACTTGGCGGGGTCTGCCATCCACTCGCGGGTGGAGATCTTGGGCGGCTGGTTGTCCTTGGCCTCGAAGCTGCCCCGCACATGGCAGGCGCGGATGCGAAGCTCCAGGATGGCGGGCATGTTCGAGGCCTCGGACAGGCGAAAGCCGTGTTCCACCATGTCCACCATCCTGGGCAGGTCGGGGCGCGGATCCAGCAGGCACATCGTGGACTTGAGCGCGTAGGCGTGCGTGCGCTCCTGGATCACGGAGGCGCCCTCGCCGTAGTCTTCCCCCACCACGATCAGCGCGCCGCCGGTCACGCCCGGTGAGGCGAGGTTGGACAGGGCGTCGGAGGCCACGTTGGTGCCGACGATGGATTTCCAGGTGACGGCGCCGCGCAGCGGGTAGTGGATGGAGGCGCCCAGCATGGCGGCGGCGGAGGCCTCGTTGGCGCAGGCCTCCACGTGCACGCCCAGTTCGCTCATATAGGGCTTGGCCTGGACCATCACGTCCAGCAGGTGCGACACCGGCGCGCCCTGGTAGCCGCCGACATAGGCCACGCCCGACTGCAGCAGGGCCTTGGTGATGGCGAGGATGCCCTCGCCATGGAAAGTCTCGCCCGCGCCCAGGCGCAGCGACTCGATCTCCCGGCTGAATGAAACTTCCACGGCGTGTGTCTCCCGCTTCTGGTGTGGTGGCCGGGGGGCAGTGTCGTCGCTGACACCCCATCAATCAATAAAATGAAGAGGCTAAGCGAAATAAGCCTCATGCATATTAATGACATCGACCTCAACCTGCTGCGCCTGTTCGATGCAGTCCATCGCCATCGCAGCGTGAGCCGCGCCGCCGAGGCCCTGCAACTCACGCAGCCCGCCGCCAGCCAGGGCCTGATGCGCCTGCGGGGGCTCCTGCACGACCCCCTGTTCATGCGGGCCCCAGGCGGCGTGCGGGCCACGCCTCGCGCCGACCGCCTGGCGGAGCCCGTGCGCCAGGCATTGGCCCTGATGGAGGTGGCGGTGGGGGATGCGGACACCTTCGATCCCGGCCAGTCCCGGCGCGTTTTCCAGCTGCATATGAGCGACATCGGCGAGAGCCGCTTCATGCCGCCCCTCATGGGGGCGCTGCGCCGCCACGCGCCCGGCGTGCGCATCGAGGTGCGTCCCTGGCCGCGCGAGGAGATCGCAGAGGGCCTGCACACCGGCCGCATCGATTTCGCCTTCGGCTTCCTGCCCATGGTCAAGGACACGCGACAGCTGCGGCTGCTGGACGACCGCTACGTGATGCTGCTTCGGGAAGGGCACCCCTTCCTCGCTCGCAAGCGCAGCGCACGCGCCCTGCTGGCAGCCTTGGGGGACCTGGAGTTCGTGGCGGTGCGCACGCATGCCGACACGCGCCGCATCCTGCAGCTGCTGCAGCTGGAGGACCGCCTGCGGCTGGTGACCGAGCACTTCCTGGTGCTGCCGTCCATCGTGCAGGAAAGCGACCTGGCCGCCCTGGTGCCGCGCAACATCGCGCGGGGGTTCGGTCAGGGCTGCGTGATCGTGGAGCCGGCCTTCCCCTTGCGGGACTTCACCGTGTCCCTGCACTGGAGCCGCCGCTTCGAGGCAGACCCCGCGCACCGCTGGCTGCGCGAGCTGATCGCCCGCGTGTTCCGCAAGGCCTGATCAGCCGAAGGCTTCGGGGCGCAGCGCGCGCAGCACGTTCTCGGGCGTGGCCGGGGCCTGCATCACCACCGGCTGCCCGCGGCGTGCGGCGGCCACGGCATCGCGGATCGCCTCCCAGGCGCTGATCCCGAGCATGAAAGGCGGCTCGCCTACCGCCTTGCTGCCGCCGACGTTGTCCTCGCGGTTCGCCTCGGGCCAGAGGTCGACCTTGAAGTGCGCCGGCACGTCGCCCGTGGCCGGGATCTTGTAAGTACTGGGGGCGTGCGTGGCCAGCTGCCCGCGTTCGTTCCAGACCAGTTGTTCTGTGGTGAGCCAGCCCACGCCCTGGATGTAGCCGCCCTCGATCTGGCCGATGTCGATGGCCGGGTTGATGGAGGTGCCCACGTCGTGCAGGATGTCCACCGCCAGCACCCGGCTCTCGCCGGTGAGGGTGTCGATGGCCACCTCGCTGCAGGCCGCGCCGTAGCTGAAGTAGTAGAACGGCCGGCCGGTCAGGGTGGCCTTGTCGTAGTGGATCTTGGGCGTGCGGTAGAAGCCGTCGCTCCACAGCTGGATGCGGTTGGCATAGGCCAGGCGCACCACCTCGTC
>JACCDW010177201.1_pt1 | contig 13610 bp, 16 predicted proteins | sample 7449781 | NCBI WGS metagenome assembly JACCDW01 (sample SAMN15323449, study PRJNA562643) | freshwater metagenome | isolation source: river surface water | place: USA:Blue River Watershed | collected 2017-08-18 | reverse complement strand
TGGCTCCTTGGGCTTTGAACAATAGACTTTCTAAAGATAACGCTAAGGCGTCTCAGCTATTCCCAGAAAGGGCGAGCGTGGAGAGAGTTGCTCTTGTAACCGGCGGAAACCGGGGAATTGGCTTTGCGATAGCCCAGGAATTGATGCACCAAGGCTTCAAAGTCGCAGTAACTGCAAGATCGGGTGAAGGACCTGCCGGCTCCCTGACAGTCAGAGCTGATGTCACAGAACCTGCCTCTTTAGATGCAGCCATAGCCGAAGTAGAAAGCAAGCTAGGTGTAATCGAGATTTTGGTTGCCAATGCGGGTATCACCAAGGACACCCTGCTACTGCGGATGAGTGATGAGGATTTTGAGCAAGTTATCAACACCAATCTCAACGGAGTATTCCGAGTAATCAAGCGAGTAAGCAAAGGGATGCTCAAGGCTAAGTTTGGTCGCATCATCCTGGTGGGTTCCGTGGTTGGTCTTTACGGCAGCGCTGGGCAGGTTAACTATTCTGCGAGCAAGAGCGGCCTAGTCGGTATCGCAAGAAGTATCACCCGGGAGTTGGGTTCGAAAAACATTACAGCTAACGTGATTGCCCCAGGATTTATCAATACCGACATGACCGCCGCCTTGCCGGAGGAATTAGCAGCTCGCTACCAAGAGCAGATTCCCCTTGGCCGATTCGCTGAGCCGGGCGAAGTTGCAAAGGTCGTTGCTTGGTTCGCATCGGATGATTCTGGCTACATTTCAGGAGCCGTCATTCCGGTTGATGGCGGACTGGGCATGGGGCACTAGTCTTAGCAACCGAAGGAAGGACTGAAGTTGGGCATTCTTACAGGCAAAAAGGTTCTTATTACCGGAGTGCTGACCGAAGCGTCAATTGCATTTGCGGCAGCCAAGATTGCGCAGGACGAAGGAGCAGAGGTCGTTCTAAGCAGCTTCGGACGAATGCTGCCAATCACACAAAAGATTGCACAGAGACTTCCCAAGCCCGTAGAGGTAATCGAACTTGATGCGACCAGCAGCGAAGATCTGGCCGCCCTTCCGGAGCGAATAAAGAGCACCATCGGATCTTTAGATGGCATTGTTCACGCGATTGCATTTGCGCCGCAAACCGCTTTAGGTGGCAACTTCCTATCCACCGAATGGGAGGATGTATCAACTGCTGTTCAGGTTTCTGCTTATTCTCTGAAGTCAATAACGGTTGCTTGCAAGCCGGTTCTAAACAATCCAAGTTCAGTTGTGGGGCTGACATTTGACGCGACGATTTCGTGGCCGGTTTATGACTGGATGGGCGTGGCGAAAGCAGCTTTTGAATCAACGGCTCGTTATCTCGCACGCTACTTGGGTAAAGATGGCATCCGGGTGAATCTGGTTTCAGCAGGACCACTTAGAACAACAGCAGCCAAGGGCATTCCAGGATTTGCCACGATGGAGGAGCTCTGGACGGATCGAGCTCCACTTGGATGGGATCTTTCCGACACAACTGCTGCAGCTAAGGCTTTAGTCGCACTGCTTAGCGACTTTTTCCCTGCCACATCTGGAGAGATCATCCATGTTGATGGGGGACTGCACTCAACTGGTGCCTAATTCAGGTGAGGAATTAGTTCAGCTAAATCGCGATTGTCAATAATCAAATCAGCGTGCTGCTTGAGCGCGGGCTTAGCGCAAAAGGCCACTCCAGTTCCAGCAACACGAATCATGTCGATGTCATTAGCTCCGTCGCCCACTGCCATCACCTTCGTTAGCGGTAGGTCAAGCGAGGCGGCCAGGTCTTTTAGGAAATCTGCCTTCGCTGCTCTATCAATGATTGGTTCGGCCACCTGGCCTGTCAGTTTTCCATCCTGAATAATCAGATCGTTTGCTCGAATGAAATCCAGCCCCAATTCACTCCTGATGCCACTAAGCAACTGATTAAACCCTCCCGATACGGCGGCTGCTTTGCCGCCGAGCGAGTGGATATTTTCAATCAGGCTCTTGGCACCTCTGGTCAGCGTTAGTTGTTCGCTCACCGTCTGCAGCTGACGCTCCGGCAATCCTTCCAGCATGGCCACGCGCCTTCTAAGCGACTCCGCGAAATCGATTTCTCCTCGCATCGCCAGATCAGTGATTGCTGCCACCTCGGCCCGAACACCGACCTCCTCAGCCAGAACTTCGATGGCTTCCTCGTTGATGAGCGTGGAGTCGACATCGAATACCACCAAGAAATTTGCCAAAGCGCTCCATCGTTAGATGAACAAATGTTAGCCGCTTGCCTGTGGCGACAGGGAGTGGCCAGGGCCCAGGGGTAGGATTTTGCCGATGTCAACAGTAATCAAACTCGAAAATGTCAGCATTGTTCGCTCTGGTAAGCAGGTGCTGAGCTCCTTGAGTTTTGTTGCGGACTCTTCCGAGCGATGGGTTGTGATTGGCCCCAATGGTGCTGGCAAGACCACCATGCTCAGACTTTGTGCAGCGCAGATTCAGCCAAGCAGCGGCACTGCAACCATTCTCGACCAAGAGATCGGTGCAGTGAATATCTTTGAGCTTAGAACTCGTATCGGCTTTGCTTCCTCTGGAGTCGTATCGCAAATCCCGAACAGTGAAACAGTGCTAGATGCAGTGCTAACCGCCAGCTACGGAATCGTAGGGCGCTGGAACGAAGAGTATGAAGCCCTCGACGAGAAGCGCGCTAGACGCGTTTTGTCCGAATGGGCACTATCCGGTTACGAAGACAGGCCTGTTGGAACCTTGAGCGATGGTGAGCGAAAGCGCGTTCAGATTGCACGTGCAGTGATGACAGATCCGGAACTGCTGCTCCTGGATGAGCCGGTGGCCAGCTTGGATCCGGGAGCGCGTGAGCAAACCATTCGATTACTTGGCGGCTATGCAACCAGTGCGCAGGCTCCAGCCATGGTGATGGTCACCCACCACCTGGAAGAAATTCCACAGGGATTCACTCACGCCTTGATATTGCAAGACGGCAAAGTGCTGGCAAAGGGGGAGTTGGGAGCCACAATCACCTCAGCCTCGGTCAGTGAAGCCTTTAGATACCCGCTGCGGGTTGACTACGAGGCAGGTCGCTTCCGGGTGGTAGCGAGCTAGTTTTGGGCCTAATTTCCTGCTATTGTTGAGCGTTCTGAAATCAATCCAAGAAGGAAAAAATGAAGGCTGACATTCATCCTGCCTACGGCCCAGTGGTCTTTCGCGACCTGGCTTCAGGCTTTGCCTTTCTAACCCGTTCCACCATCACCACCGACAAGACTGTCCAGTGGGAAGATGGCAACACCTACCCTGTCTACGACGTGGAAATCAGCTCTGCTAGCCACCCGTTCTACACAGGAAAGCAAAGAATTATGGACGCGGCAGGTCGCGTCGAGCGCTTCAACGAGCGTTACAAGAACTTCAGCTAGATCTAATTGGCCAACCGATTTCCGCCCGGTCTACCGGGCGGTTTTCTTTTTCTAGCCAGTCGTGAAAATTCTTTGTCCAAGCTTCAGACCACTTGATTTGCAGCTCATGCAACTTGGCGGCATCCTGTTGAAGATCCGGGTACTTAGCCGCCTGCCTCTGAGCCAATCGACCAGCAGCGACAGCATCTGCCGTTGAGTTGTGCGCGTCGGCGAGTTCGACGCCGTATAGATCACAAAGAACAGTCAGGTTGCGTTTACCAGGCCCAAATCGAAGCTTTCTATCGATTACCAATGGGTCAATCACGGGCTTAGGTGAGAGTGGACTAAGGGAGTAGCGCACTGCCTCATTCATCAAAATAGTGAAGTCATACGGTGCATTGAAAGCAACAACCGGAAAATTCTGATTTAGGCCGGTGAGAAGCTCAACGATTTCCTGCACGGCATCTGACGCGTTCATGCCCTCAGATTGGGCTTTTTCTGTAGTCACTCCATGCACAGCAGAAGCTGATGCCGGAATCTCAATTCCTGGGTTCACAAGCCATTCGTTGGTTTGTTCTATTTCACCATTGGAGTCAATCACTGCAACGCAGGCAGTGACAATTCTTGAGGTATTGAGATCGAGCCCAGTGGTCTCCAGGTCGAAAACCACTAATTGCTTTGCCCAATGCGGCAAATCTGGTTGAAACTCAAGATCTAACAAGGCTCTCCTCGCTACAAACGATAGTCGTGACCTAAGACAAATAGACTGGAAGGGTGCAGGTGTTGAAAACATCACCCGATCGTCTTTTTCGACTAGCTCAGCTCCGACTCAAAAGAGAAGACGTGGGTGCCACTGCTACCTGGCACCTTGGCGATGGTGGACCAAGAATACTTTTGATTCATGGTTTTCGTGGCGATCATCACGGGCTGCTAGGAGTGGCAGGAGCTTTACCGGAAGCTCAATTTGTTATTCCCGATCTACCGGGATTTGGAAAGTCACCCGCATTAGCTGAGCACTCACTAGATAACTACTCGGCCTGGCTAACAGAGTTTGTTCAGCGAGCTGGAGAATTCGACGCGATTCTTGCCCACAGTTTTGGGACTCTAGTCCTAACCAAATCACTCTCAATTGGTCTTCCAGCAAAGCGAGTTTTACTGCAGAACCCAATTTCAACTGTTCAACAAGGTGGATTCCTTAATTCGATTGCCGACACTTACTACCGGCTGGGTAGCTCACCAGGCTCTAATCTGCTTCGCTCGCAATTGGTCGTTAGGGCTATGTCCGTTGCCTTGGCAACCACCCCTAATCCAACCGTTAGAAGGTTCATCCATCAACAACACGCCAGCCACTTCTCCAGCTATGCATCGAATCAGAGCGTCTGGGAGGGCTATCAGGCAGCTAGCAGGTCAAGTGTGTTGGATTATGCCAGCTACTTACCAAGCAACACGACGATAGTCGCGGGGGAGAAAGACGTGGTTGCACCACTTGCTGGCCAAAAAGAACTCGCAAGAGTTTCAGGTGCCACGCTTAAAGTAATCAAGAAAACTGGCCACCTTACTCACTATGAGACTCCTTCCGAAGTAGCTGCGTATCTAGCAGAACTGGTGGAGAGATAGTTGAAAGGCCTTTGGTTTGATGGTCGTTATATCGACCCGGTTCACCCTGATGGAATATCGCGTTTCTCACTGGGTCTAATTGCGGCTGCCCTTGAACTGACAGAACTTACTGTCATGGTCAATAGCGACGAGCAACAGAAGCAACTGCCCAAACACCCGAACTTGAGGGTTTACAAAACAAATCCAATTGCTTCACCTGCAGAACTCTTGCAGGGCTTTCGTCTCAACAAACAAGATGTTCGAGTTCTGTTTTCACCAATGCAAACAACCAGCGGTATCGGCAGGAATTTCAAGCTCGTCTACACCTTGCACGACTTGATTTACTATCGCCACCGTACTCCGCCAAGTGATTTCAATTGGTTTATTCGAATTGTCTGGTTTATCTACCATTTGAGCTATTGGCCGCAGCGAAGAATCTTGAATATGGCGGATGCCGTAGCGACTGTTTCAGAAACGACAAAAGATCAGATGCTCGTGCACAACCTCACCAAACGTCCCATCCACGTCATCCACAACGCAGCCGACTCTCCAGAGCGCCTTGAGAAGACACCCAGACATGACAGTAAAGAAATCGTCTACATGGGTAGCTTCATTGGGTACAAAAACGTTGAGACGCTAATTCGCGGAATGCGCTATCTGCCTGATCACACGCTTGTCCTACTAAGTCGAATCTCTGATTCGAGAAAAAACCAGCTGCAGCGCCTGGCAGATAAGCATGGTGCTATGGTTCAATTTGAAAATGGTGTCTCGGACGACGTTTATCACGAGTGGCTATACCGAGCGAAAGCTTTAGTTAGTGCTTCACTGGACGAAGGTTTTGGCATTCCAATCGTGGAGGCCATGACAAGAGGTTGCCCGGTTGTTCTGAGTGACATCCAAATTTTCGAAGAGGTTGCAGGTCCAGCGGGTCTGCGATTTTCGCCTTTCAATGAAGTTGCCTTCGCAGAGCAAGTAAAAAGACTCACTGACAAGCGAACATGGAAGCTTCAATCAGATCTTGGTTTGGACCAAGCTCAATTCTTCACCTGGCAAGACAGCGCCGAGCTGCTTTTGGAACTAGCGGAAGAACTAGCTGCCTAAAGGCCTCGGAGCCCACTGGTCGAGTTGCCAGGATTGAAGCTTTCTAATTACATTCAACGAAGCGTTTTCCAAACGCTCACCCTTTGGTGGTATTTCACCAGCTGTCACTACCTGCAGCACGAACCTGATCAGTGCGCCATGGCTTACGGCAAGAATTCGCTTGCCGGCAAACTCGCTCTGCACGTGCTCCAAAAGTTGCTCGGCCCTCAAGGTCACCTGCTGGGCAGACTCGGCTCCGGGAATTTCATCGAGGTGAGCAAATTTTGCACTCCACTCGTCATAAAGCATTCCCTCTCCGATCCCAAACGCTCTTTCAAGCAGTAGTGGGGTCTCAGTTACTTCGGCGACTCCCAACTGTGCGGCAATAATTCCAGCACTTTGCTTTGCCCTACCCAGGGGAGAGCTGATTATTAGATCCCACTCTTGACGGGCAATCTCGGATGCCGCTTTTTGAACTTGTTCAATGCCAAATTGATTCATTGGAATATCGGCGGTGCCTTGAAGGCGAAGATCGATATTCCAATCTGTTTGCCCATGTCTAAAAAGACCTAGAACCGTCTGTGTCACCTGAACAACTCCTTCAAGACTAAAGAAGTAGAGGCGTTGATTTTCACATCGATCAGGCTATCTGCTTTAGTTGGACCGAGATTCACGACGACCGCTGGTTTAGATTGCGATAGAGCTTGCTTCACAAGTCGCAGTCCTGAATTGACAGTCAGGGAGCTGCCGGCAATTAGCACTGCTTGGGCTTGTAACACCATATCTTCGGCTCTCTGCACTCGTTCTTTTGGCACCTGCTCACCGAAGAAGACCACATCGGGTTTGTAGTGTGAACCGCAATCACAATCTGGCACCTGAAATGAACTAGAGACTTCAATCTCTGCATCGCCATCCGGCGAGAATTCCACTTCCAAGTCCTGCACAAGCCCGGGATTCATCTGCTGGATGCGAGCGTCCATTTCTTCTCTACCGATAGCTGAGCGACAGCCAACGCAGGCAATTCGATCCAGTCGGCCATGCAGCTCTAGAACATTTCTCGAGCCCGCCTTTTGATGCAAGCCATCCACGTTCTGCGTGATAATTCCATCCAGTTGCCCAGCTAGTTCGGCTGCTGCTAGCGCGAGGTGGCCGTCGTTAATCTGAGCATTCTTTATTCGACGAAAGCCAACAAAACTTCGAGCCCAATAGCGCGCTCTGTTCTGAGCTGAACCCATGAATTCATCAAAGGTCAGAGGATGCTTTTGAACCCTGCCTTCGCCTCGATAGTCGGGAATTCCGCTGTCGGTTGAGATTCCAGCACCAGTAAGAGCGAGAACTCTCTTATTCGCTAACAGATCGCGTGCGTGCTCGATGCTGTAGGCAACAGCGGGGGAGATTTCGGATGAGCTCACCAAATGGATTCTACTTAGCTCCACTTGTGTCCGAGGGGGGACTCGAACCCCCACCCTCTATACGAGGACTAGCACCTCAAGCTAGCGCGTCTACCATTCCGCCACCCGGACTTCCGATGGGTAAATCTACCACGCTCGAGGTTATCTCCTCCAAGGTGTTTGGAATCGGGCCCAAGAGGCGATAACTTTTAGGTATGCACGAAGATCCAACAGTTGCACTGCAGAAGTTCGTTTCAGCACTTGAGCGACACTTGGCAGTGGCAGCAACCAAACGTGATGGTTCGGACGAGGCTCTCAACAGTGCCTATGAACAACTAGAGGATGCATTTTTGGGTTACGAAGAGGCTCTTCAGCAGACTTATGGTGAATATCTACCTTTTGAACAGGCTGAGGATCAGTGACCTTATTCGAAGCAGTCATTCTTGGACTGATTCAAGGACTTACTGAGTTTCTACCAATCTCATCCTCTGCTCACGTTCAAATTGCTCAAGAACTGATGGGGCTGTCGGATCTATCAAGGCCCCAACTCACAGCATTTATTGCAACCATTCAAATCGGAACTGAGCTTGCAGTTGTTCTGTATTTTGCAAAAACTATTTGGCAAATTCTCTCGGCCTGGTTCACAGGCGGCTTCAAGCGCTGGCAGCAACAAAGTCAAGAAGCCAAAATGGGCTGGCTGATCATTGTTGGCAGCATCCCAATTGCCGTACTTGGCCTTGCGTTTCAATCGCAAATCGAAAACGATGTGAGACAGCTATGGGTAATAGCAATCACGCTGATTGTCTTTGGTGTCTTTCTGGGACTTGCAGACCGCTTCGGACAAAAGCGCAAACTGATTACAGAGCTAGATTTTAAAAGTGGTTTGGCTTTTGGATTCGGACAAGCACTTGCACTGGTGCCTGGAGTTTCTAGGTCAGGCGGTTCGATCACGGTGGGATTGATGATGGGATTCACGAGAGAGGCCGCTGCCCGATACAGCTTCTTGCTTGCAATTCCCGCTGTATTGGCGGCGGGCGGCTACCAATTCATAAAAAGCTATGTGGACTTGCCTTCGGATCTACTGTTTGCAACATCCTTGGCCACGGTGGTCAGTTTTGTTTCCGGTTACGCAGTTATTGCCTGGCTGTTGCGCTACCTAATTAGAGGTTCATACATGCCGTTTGTCATTTGGCGAATTGCGGTCGGACTGGGACTGATTGCACTACTGAGTGCAGGGGTTGTCTAGTTTTTCTCAGGTGAATCTGGTCGTTGGCGCAGATAGCGCTCGAACTCTCTAGCCAAAGCATCACCAGAAACCTCTTCGTCATCCAGTGAATCTCGATTCTTCTCTAGCTGTGTGACATAAGCGGCCATCTCATCGTCACCGGCAGCCATCTCATCAATTGATCGCTCCCAATCAAAGGCGAGATTCGCCAGACTGGACGAGTCAAATGAGTGCTCGGTGATGGTCGATAGCTCGTTCAAGAAAGTTAAAGCAGCCTTTGGATTGCTGGTGTTGTGCACGTAGTGTGGAACAGAACCCCACAGTGAGAGAACCGGTACTCCCTCGGATTCGAAAGCTTGGGCCAAAACGGTCAGTATTCCAACTGGCCCCTCGTAGCGAGAAGGCTCTAAGTCAAATAGCTGCTGCAGAGACTCGTTCTGCGAGCTTCTAAAGATTTGCATGGGACGGGTGTGTGGAACATCTGCCAGCATGGCTCCGAGCATGATGACATAGTCAATGTCTCTGTCTTGAACCATTTCCAGGATTTCGCCTGCGAAACTCAGCCACCTGCGAGATGGCTCCGTTCCAAGAAGCACATATAGGTTTTGCAGACTGGGATTTTCGGTCAGCTTTTCGGCAGAGGCCTGAAGGAGCTCACAACCTGGCCAGGAGATGATTCTGTTTCCTTGGGCATCGAATTCAACCACTGGTCGAGAAAACTGAAAGTCGTAGTAGTCCTCAGGATCAACTGCGTCCAAAGTATTCATCTGAAGTTGTTCAGCGATAGCTTTTAGTGCCCCGGATGCGCCTTCAGTGGCATCATTCCAGCCCTCGAAGGCGACTAGTAGCACCCGTCCTGACAGCATCTAACTCCTAAGCCCAGATGAAAACTCTAGTTCACGGCGCAACTAGACTTACCGCAATGTCAAAAAACCCCTTTCCGTCCGCCGTGCTATGGGACCTAGATGGCACGCTAATTGACTCAGAGCATTACTGGGCGATCAGTCAAGCCAAGCTGGCCAGGCAATATGGTGCCACCTGGACGGAAGAGGACGAGCGGGGAGTAATTGGCTCTTCGCTCTATGATTCATCTTCTCTAATTCGCAATAAGTTTGGAATTCAAGATCGATCGGTTCAGGAAATCATTGATCACTTGACCGATGAGGTAATCGAGCAGATGCGCTCAGCACTGCCTTGGCGCCCAGGTGCACTCGAGCTCTTGCTTGGCCTTCGACAAGCGGGCATAAAGACAGCCCTTGTCACCATGTCAATGCGTCGTATGGCTTTGGCGGTGGTGGAAGCCATTCCATTTGAAGCATTTGATGCAGTAGTAGCTGGAGATGACGTCACGATGGGAAAGCCTCATCCGGAACCATATCTCAAAGCTGCGGAGATTTTGGGTGTTGAGCCTAAGCACTGCATTGCGTTCGAGGATTCAATTCCTGGACTTACAAGCGCAGTTGCTGCCGGAACCAATGCAGTTGGTGTGACAAATATGATTCCTCTGCCGACCGGTTCTGATCGAAAGGTAATCGACAGCCTGCTTGGAATTGGCGTCGACACCCTGCACGAATTGAGAGTCCATGTCTGAGATTTTCAAATCCGGTGACAAGGTTCAGCTGACCGGGCCTAAGGGCAAAATGAACACTTTTACTCTTGAAAAGGGTGGAAGATTCGGCACCCATCGCGGCGAAATAAAGCACGACGAAATCATTGGAAAACCATCTGGTTCGGTTTTTTCACTACCAACCGGCGAGGAATACTTGGCTTTGAAGCCACTGCTGAGCGACTACGTGTTATCAATGCCGCGTGGGGCTCAGATTATTTATCCAAAAGATGCAGGACAAATCATTGTTGAAGGAGACATCTTTCCTGGGGCAGTAGTTGTTGAAGCAGGAGTTGGTTCGGGGGCGCTTTCGAGCTATTTACTAAGAGCAATCGGAGAAAAAGGAAAGCTCTTTTCATTCGAGCTCCGAGAGGAATTTGCTGAAATAGCAAAAGCTAATGTTGAGAATTTTCTAGGCGGTGCGCCAAAGAATTGGAAGATTACGCTTGGCGCACTGCAAGATCAGCTAGGCAAAACAGTCAAGCGCGGTTCAGCCGATCGAGCAGTACTAGATATGTTGGCGCCATGGCAATGCATTGACGCGGTTGCAGAAGCTTTAAGACCTGGTGGGTTGGTAATTGTTTATGTTGCAACCGCCACTCAGCTATCCCGCGTGGCAGAACAAATAAAGGATTCTGAAAAATTCACTACACCTGCGGCCTTTGAAACACTGGTTAGGCCTTGGCACCTCGAGGGCCTGGCAGTTAGGCCGGAGCACCGAATGATCTCCCACACAGGATTCTTGCTCACTGCCAGAAGACTTGCGGATGGTGTAGCGCTGCCAGACTTTCGGAAGCGTAGAGTAAACAAGGTTGAGGGTTCAGAGGAAGACGTTGAGCACTGGTATGGACTTTCAGAGCGCAAGGTGGGGGAGAAGAAGCTTCGCAAGACTTTGCGGCAGGTAACAACTGAAAGTAAAAAGAGAAAGAAGTAAGAATTGACCAAAAGAATTGCCAAGACCACCACACTGCTTATCTCAGCTAGTTTGCTACTGACTAGCTGCTCAACATCACCAGAGCAAACTGGCGACTACGCAAGCGCTGTGGCTGGCATTGATGCAACCTGCGAAAGCTATCAAACAGGCGATGCAGTGAAACTTGTCGAGGCTACCGGTGAATTCAACACGCAACCAGAAGTTACCTTCCCTTTTCCAATCTCTGGCACTGGACTTGAGACAAACATCCTGATTGAGGGCAGCCAAGGATTGTTAGTTGGATCACAACGAGTCGGGATGCACTTCGCAGGATTCAATGCCTCAACTGGAGAGCAGTTTCAAGCCAGTGAATTTGGAACCGAGAACTTCATTTATCAAGACCTAATTCCAGGCGCATCTCCGGATTTTTGTAACGCTCTTACCGGGGTTCCAGTTGGCTCGAGAGTTGCCGTTTTGCTTAGTCCGGAAAACGTTCACGGGGGAGAGGGAATTCCAAATTTGGGTCTTGGGCCAGACGATGGAGTTGTATTTGTCTTCGACATCGTAAAAGCGTTTCTGCCCAAAGCTAACGGTTCAGCCCGTGCTGCTGAGGCAGGAATGCCGACTGTGATTCTCGCTCCGTCTGGACAACCTGGAATTCAAATACCGCAATCCGCTGCGCCAGCAGAATTCAGACGCTCAATCTTGATTGAAGGCCGGGGAGAGACAGTTTCAGTCGGTGATAACGTCACTGTCCATTACACCGGTTGGACTTGGGAAGGTGAAGAGTTTGACAGCTCATGGCCAAGACAAGCCCCGGCAGCTTTCGATGTTACGACCGACGGATTAATCGAAGGGTTTGTACAAGCGCTGGATGGAGTTCCAGTTGGTTCTCAAGTAATTGCGGTCATCCCACCTGATTTGGGATATGGCGATGCTGCGCAGGGATCAATCCCGCCAGGCTCCACACTGATTTTTGTGATCGACGTTTTGGGTAAGGAATAGCCAGGAGGAAGCCGTGGCCGGTCAAACACCAGCTGAGCGATTGTTTACGCTCACCTGCTGTTTGTTGGCTGCCCCCAAGCTTGGGCTCAGCAAGCAGGACATCTTCAACTCGGTTGCCGGCTATAGCGAAGCTAATAATGATGATGCCCGCGACAAGATGTTTGAACGAGACAAGGTTGAACTTAGAAACGCCGGTGTTCAACTAGAGGTGATTCAGATTGATGAGTTTGAACCTGAGCTCGGAAGCCGTTACGTTATCGCCAAGGGAAGCTTTGATTGGCCTGCAGACTTCAACCTAACTCCTGAACAGCTTGGACTCGCAGAATTGGCAGCCAGAGCCTGGAACAATCAGCAATTTGCCTCACCTGCGCGAACAGCTCTTGCGCGACTAAAGTCTCGAGGTTTAGTCGAGGCCAGTCGAGAGCTCAGTTTTCTTTCGCCGAGACTGCTGGCGCGTCACGCTTCTTTCCAGCCTCTTGCCCAGGCCATTGCCGAGCAACAAACTGTCATCTTTGAGTACCGAGTGCCCGATTCCAAGGCTGAAGCTCGAGAAGTGAATCCCCTAAAACTGCGATTGATTGAGGGGGAGTGGGTCTTGCTTGCCCAGCGACAGGGAGAGCTGCGTAATTACCTGCTGCGAAGAATTATCAGTCGCGTTCAACTCACCGGAGCGACTTTTAATCCGGTGTCTTCTGATGTGATTGACGAGGCCGAACAAGATTTAGTGGCCTTCACCATGAGTAATAGGGCTGAAATTGAAGTAATCGAGGACTCTGAAGCTTGGTGGCACTTCGGGGCACGGTCAAACACAATTTCAATCAACTTCATGGATGAAGCGCTACTTGCCGAAGATCTTCTTGAGTATGGAAGTGAAATAGCAGTCATTAGCCCTTCATCGCTCGTCGAGCGAGTTAAGAAAGGTCTTGAAAGAGCGGCAGGTGTGCATGCCTAAGCAAGAGATTGATGCCTCCGAGCTATTTGATTTGTCTCTTTCGATTGTTGGATTGGTGCTGGCCGAAGGTGACCAGGAGATTTCTGCCTTGGCGGAAAGATTTAGTGTCAGTGAAAAGGTTATTTTGAAGGCAGTTCGAGCCATAACCGACAGTGAAGACTTGACCAAGTGTGTAACTCACTTTCACTTGAACTTTGATGAGCTTGAAGATGGCTGGGTTTCATTCTCCAAGGGCACTACCAATCTCGAAGGTCCACCAACGCTGAGCAAAAGACAATTGAGCGCAATTGCAATCGGTCTTGATTATTTGGCTTCAATTCCACAGTTCGCCGGGAACTCGGCGCTTCAAGAACTTCGAAAGGCACTTCAGAACTCGGGTCCTGTGCCGGTGACAGCTGTTGCATCGGAGCGCATTTCTGAACTACTCGACAACCTTCACCAAGCAATAGCGGAAAAGCGCTCAATTGTTTGCGAATACCGAAAT
>JACCDW011717002.1_pt1 | contig 13616 bp, 14 predicted proteins | sample 7449781 | NCBI WGS metagenome assembly JACCDW01 (sample SAMN15323449, study PRJNA562643) | freshwater metagenome | isolation source: river surface water | place: USA:Blue River Watershed | collected 2017-08-18 | reverse complement strand
TATGTAAGTAGACCAGCGGCATCATCTAGTCATAAACTTGACGTTGAGTGGCTTAGTCCTTTACATAGTGAAGAAACTGTTTACTTTTTCATTGAGGTATTAGACGGTAATAATTTTTCTGTACATAGTTTAGCTGACATGGTTCCTCCTGATATATTACAAGCCATACAAAATAAACAAATAACATTAGCTATTGCGAATGGTGGTCATGGTTACCATGACCTAGTGGGCGATGTGTACGAAAATGTAATATTAAAATATAACATTGATCCAACAGATATCCTATTAATAAGTGAATCTGCTGATATGCATCTAGAAATAATAGCAGTCGCTTCCAAATACAACTTGGGAAGATGTAAATATCAATGGGTAACGGAATTTGATAAAATTGTTAAGGATCAGTTACATGAATACTTAGATATTAAAACCTTACAACATAAAGAGTATACAAAAAAGTTTTTAAGTTATAATGGTATGTTTAGATACCATCGCTCCGCAATAATATATTTGCTTGAATGCTTTGACTTGTTAGATAAGGGATATGTAAGTTATAATATCAGAGGAAACGCACCCGATAATCTTGTTCAATATGTACACAAAGTATTAAGCTATAATACAGAAGTTGATAAATTAATGGAAGATAACATGGAAAAATTGTTAGCTCTTCCTGAAAAAATATTCTTAGATGATCCAACACAAAAATTAGCAACTCACCCCGGTGACAGTTGTTTTTACGAAGATACATACTTTAGTATAGTTACTGAAACTAGCTTTCCCTTTATGAAATTTCATTATGGCGATTTTGGACCACAAATAACTGATGTCGGCAGAATACTCAGTGAAAAGATTTTTAAACCTATTGGATTAAAACATCCATTCTTAGTAGTATCTAATTATAAAACGCTAGAACTATTACATACCTTAGGGTATAAGACGTTTAGCCCATGGATAGACGAATCATATGATCTAATAGAGGACGATGCTGAAAGATTATTGGCCATTGCTAAAGAAGCAAAAAGATTATGTGATCTTAATCCTGAGGAACTCGGGAAGTTTTTAGACAACTGTAGAGAAATCTGTGAGTATAATCGTAACGTTATGATGCTAAAAACTAGTAAAGATTACAGACATTATCTTATATCGTAAAGTTCCCGTTTCCATAGCTCTTACGCTCTTTGACCGGATCATTTAACTTATCAGCAATGATGTTCTTTAATACATAACGTTCTTCCATGATGTCTCGAACATACAATGCTCTGCGACCAATCTCTGCCAAGTCAAACTGATCGTCTACTCGTTTTTTCTTAAAATCGTCTTCTACTTCCCAAACTCTGGCGTGTACATCGTATAGTCTATCAAGTTCTTCTTTGTTATTACCTAACTTGGAAAACTTCAATTTAGCAATACAATATCTGTCGATTAATTCAATTACTGGAAATTTAAACATAATTTTTTTCTTTCATATATGATAATAGATATTCGGCAATTTCCACCTGAGTCTCAGGTGAAGTATGATATAATATATTAGGTCCCTCATCAACTTGTCTTGACTTTACCAAAATATTTATATCATCTATTGTAGTTATATCTTTTAACCAAGAACATGTAGTTGTAACATTGATCGGATCGAAGCATATAATATAGGGTATTTCAGATTCATGTAATTTGTGTAAAATTGCGTACATCATCCATCTGTCGGTTTGTGTTTTCCAGTCTTCATGATATAGATACTTAAACCAGTCTTTTATAGACTGTTCTTTGACCTTGGGATCATCGCATTTATTAAAAGTTTTCCCGTAATTATTTGAAATTATTTCAATAAGATTAGTGCTTATTAATTGTGGATTTTTTTCAAAGAAATCAATATTACTGCTTAATGATTCGGTAGCGTGGTGATAGGAAATGTCACTTACTGTAAATCTGTGTGTTTTCCTAGGGCTATTAATAGTAAACTCAATTCTATCACTATTAGTAGTTCCTAACAGTATAAGGTCTGGTTTTTCTCGAATAGCAGTATCAATCTGAATAGCTATCCCACCATTACTCATTCCTCCTCTACTATAAGCTATTAGATCATAACCCAAACGGTCAGCAACTATTTCTGAAAAATGAGTATTAGGATATTCAACCGTCGGAGACATATAACTATCCCCACATACAATCAATTTTTTCATTATACTACGTAGACTTCTGGAAAGTATTTTAAGAATAAATCATGCTCTTCATTTCGTACTGTTTTAATTCTTTTGCTAATCTCAGCAAAGAAATTCCAAGCTAAAGGAATAAACAATATTTTGTCATCTTTAGTGTATTCATGTAATGAGTCAATTGATTTGATAGGGCTGTTTGTGCCCGGCGCATATAGATTCTGCTTTAATGGACTGTCATCAATGATTAAGTCTAGGGGAGTGTCAATATAGTTTAGTAGTGTATTGCCCTTAGCAGCAGCTCCGTAACCAACTATCTTATATCCATCATCTCTATATTGCTGAATAGTAGCTTTTAAAGAAGACATATTTGATTTTACATTTTCTTCCCAATTTGTGTATGTGTCAAGCGTAGTAAGTTTGTGCTCCATAGCTATTAAATTTTCTACATTGAATGGTCTATCTTCACTAAGCGAGAATACAAATACATAACTATTTCCGTGTATAGGAGTCTTTATGACATCAATCAAATTGATTCCTGCTCTTTTGGCAAGTTCATTCATACTATTGATATTGAAGAAATTTACATGTTCATGATAGATAGTGTCGAACTCGTTATTGAGAACCATATCAGCTTGACTAGTCTGAATATACAACTTTGTATGATTTGACATTAATTTTTTACATACCTGTAAAAATTTTAATGGATTGGGGTTATGCGCAAAGACGTTCTGCGCGGTAATAGCATCTAACACAACGTCAATTCGTTTTACAACATGAGGGCCAAAAAAGTCTTTAATCACTATATGATTTTGTGAACTCGTTGGGTAGATGTTTTCTGCAGGATCGATCCCAATTGTACTAAAACCTAATTTCTTGAAATAATTCAATTGTGTCCCATCATTACAGCCGATATCTAAAACATTGTTTGTAATATGCTCACACGTTTCATCAACATACCCCGCAAACCATTCACTATAGTCTTGTAGTGTTTGACTTGTACCGGCAACATATAGATAGTTAGAATAAATGATTGCTGGATCAACTGTATGTGACAACTGTAAGTGATAACATTTTTTACAAAGGTTGACACGTAAAGGATATCGTTCTTGTTCTGTTGGTTCAGTAGTTAAGTTATTAGCTAGAGGTTGAAACCCTAAGTCCAATGAAGGAATTAAATCTTTTCCTCCGCAGGCTAAACAGTAAGTATTTTCAATCATAATTTATAAATCTATTCCTGTCTGAAAATTTTGTCTTTTCAAAGTTGTCTATCAATTCTTTTACGATAGAATCAATTGATGCCTTGAAAGAAAAATTATATGATTTCTCAAATTTACTAGTATCCATAATGAAATCATATGCTCCGGTTGTGTTTAAAGTATCTTGTACTTTGGAATTTAATAAGTTACTAACTCCTAAACTTATATTGTCAACTGTATCAATAAAACTCGATAGATTGTATATGCCGGGAACAGGATTATTAATAATTGCGTTGACTGCTTGAGAAAGGTCACTAATTCCTAATATAGGACGCTTGATTTGCTTGTTACTAACAATAATTGATCCATCATATAATGACTTTTTAGTCATCGAATTAATCATCAATTCTTCTCTTGTATTGGGGCTCCACCCATTCACTGTACCAAATCGTAATCCTACTATATTATAACCATCTTTAATAAATCGTTGTGCGTGTAAGTCTAATGAATACTTTGTCAAATCGTAATTGTTTATTGGCTTGAATTTAAGAGGAACATCTTCTACTGCTATTTCGTTACCAGAACCATACACACTTCCACTACTGGCATAGATTAGTAGTTGTGACTTGTCTAATTTGTTTACTAGATCAACAAAGTTATTAACATTGTTGTTCCAACTAGAAAGTATTGGGCCATCACACATTTTAACAGAAGAGTGTCCTGCCAATAAAATAACAGCATCGTACTTGGATAATTCTTGTTTGGATAACGCTCTATAGTCTTTGAGTTCAGTAGTTGTTGAGGGAGAATCAAACCAGCAAGCATCTATACTATGCATGGAAAACATAAGATGCAGATCATGAATTAATCTGGATCCTATATATCCATTGCCGCCGATAACAAGTACTGATTTTGACATAACGAGTTATTTATAAAGGCATTCTCTTAGTGTTTTGTTTTATTCAGTACCTGTTTCGGCGTGAGGCATACCTAATTCTGTTACTGAGAAAGGAGCAGCAGTACCATTTGCTGTGATATAAGCTAGATAATTACCTTGACCAACAATAAAGCTATTGTCAACAGTATTTGCCGGGATAATTTCACAAGCAGTGGTATTGGCAGAAACAGCACTATTACCTACATTTACTGCGATTGCGCAACCTGTAGTAGCAATTCTAATTTTGTCTGTACCAATGGGACCTATACTTGCTGATGATCCTGATGGTGTTTGAATATATGATGCCATTTATATTATCCCTTTATTATGCGAATGTTGCGCCAACTGTATACCACTGTGCGTTACTAGTTGCGTAATATTGTATGCTGGCGCCAGTTAAATGTGTATATGCTGCGTTAGCTGATCCGCTATTAATTGCTGCGTTCGCTGCTGGATATACGTTTAATGTATTAGCACTTGTGTTGTTAATAATGAGCACCATACCTGCTACGCCAGTTGGAAGAACAACGCCGTTAGCGCCAGAACTTACAGTGCTTACTACATTTATTTCTTTAGTCAACGCTGTTGCTGTACCTTGAGTTGATCCAGCAGCAGTGATGCCTGTTTCGATTGAACGAATGTGATATGAGGTCGCTACTATGTTAGCGCCACTAACATTACCAGTAGCTGCTACGACTCCGCCTGTTACAAGATTACCACCGGTTACATTACCTGTAGCCACAATTAAACCACTTGTACCTAAGTTACCGACATTAGCATTTCCAGAAACATTAGCCGTACCAGCAATATTTGCACCAGTATCACTGACAACTAGTGTAGCATTGCTTTTGGCAGTAAACGTGATATTAGCATTGGCAGTAATGGCAATATTGCTGTTGCCATTTTGTACAAGCCCGGTGTTAATAGTAGTAATATTACCAGTTGTAATGATAGCAGTTGTAGTGCCTAGATTGCCTACGTTGGCATTGCCAGATACACCTAGCGTACCGTTAATATTAGCACCAGTTGAAGTAGCGGTGATTCTTGCTGTACCGGCAACGCCTAAGGTAACGTTTCCGCCTGCTGCGGTGACTACGACATTTGATGTTCCGTTTTGTAACAAGCCGCTATTGATTGTGGTTATGTTACCTGTAGTAGCAACAAGAGTAGTAGTGCCTAAATTACCAACATTTGCATTACCACTTACATTAGCGGTACCAGTAATGTTTGCACCTGTGTCACTGACAACCATAGTAGCATTACTTTTAGCAGTAAATGTAATATTAGCATTAGCAGTAATAGCAATGTTGCTGTTGCCATTTTGTACAAGCCCGGTGTTAATAGTAGTAATATTACCAGTTGTAATGATGGCAGTTGTGGTACCCAAATTACCTGTGTTAGCATTACCGGTTACGCTTAACGCGCCTGCGGTAGTTAAGTTACCACCAGATACATTTCCTGTAACTGTAAGAAGATTGGTAGATTTATTAAATGTCAATCCTGATGTAGCATTAGCATTTCCGTCGTCGTTGAAGATTACCTGTGTATTAGAACCAGGTGCGGTAAGTGTACCACTAATATTACCACTAACATTTCCTACGAAAGTTGTTGCTACAATTGCCCCGTTCGCTAAGTTAGCACTAATTGAAGTATTGATTACCGCACTTGAGTTGCCGTTGGCACTTGAAGTAGTGAATGTTGGATAAACGGTAGTAGCACTTGATGTATTTTGCTGTAAAGCAGCGGAGTTTGTTGCTGCTCCGGCAGTAGCAGCATTTAAGTTTGCTACCTGTGTTGTACTTGTTACTACTAATGGAGCAGTTCCAGTAGCCACGTTACTGATCAATTGAGGAGCTGTTACATTAGCCGTTGCTAGAACTCGTGCTGTTCCCAAGTTACCAACATTGGCATTTCCAGACACATTAGCTGTACCGGCAATATTTGCTCCCGTATCACTGATAACTAGTGTAGCATTACTCTTAGCAGTAAATGTAATATTAGCATTAGCAGTAATAGCAATGTTGCTATTACCGTTTTGTACAAGACCTGTATTAACTGTAGTAATATTGCCCGTAGTAATAATTGCTGTAGTAGTTCCTAAGTTGCCTACGTTAGCATTGCCTGTAGCGTTAAATGTACCTGCTACATTGACTCCGGTACCTGTTACTATTACTATATTAGCATTTCCTACAGCACTAATAGTGATGTTTCCGTTAGCAGCAGGAATGTTAACATTTGAGTTACCATTGACTACTGATCCAGATGTAGCAACATTAAGATTAGCTACTTGTGTAGTTGATGTCACGATTAAAGGAGCAGTACCTGTTGCGATATTAGATGTCAATCTAGTAGCAGTAACGACTCCGGTCGCATTAAGATTACCTACATTAGCATTGCCTGTTAAGTTAAGAATACTATTGCCATAGTCGTATGTAAATTGTCCGGAGCCTTGAAGACTACCCAATTCATTATATTGTATAGTAGTATCACTGCCACCAGCTGGACTAAAAGTAACGGTAGATCCAATAGTAGATACAGCTTGGCCATTAATTTGATAAACTTCAGCAGTCAACCCTGCTGTAGTTTGTAATGGAACTACGTTTGATGTATTAGCGTCACTTGATGTAGCAATCTTAAGGGAAGTAGTGTTTGGTTTTGATAAAACATAATATGTCTCAGTATTAGAAATATTACTGGTAGACATATTACCGATAAACTTAACAGCAGATCCAATTGTGAATGGCGACGAGTTTGCTACAGTAATTACGTTAGTAGAAACAGTTGTAGCAGAAACAGTAGTATAAGAATAGGCATTATATGATGTAGAGTTTACACTAGTTGATAAACCTGAATCTGTATAAAGCGCAAAGGTTGTTGATGTTAGCGCATTGGCATAATAAATGTTTCCACCAAGCTCAGTCATTCCCTGTGGGTCAATAATAGTTACTTGTGCGCCGTCAGTAAAGAAGTTATCACTAACGGTAGTAACTACAGCTGGATTTGCCTTAGTAACATTCAAAATATCAGCAACTAACGTTCCTTTAGGTGTCCAAGAAAGATTTCCAGTACCGTCAGTTTGTAGAACATATCCTACTGCGCCGCCTGTAATTTTTACGTTAGATACATCACCGAAAGTAAGTAAGCCGCCGGCATTTCCACCTTTGTTAACCCAGTTAGTTCCGTCATAACTGAGAACTTGGCCATTTTCTAAAGTTACATTACTAATGTTTAAATTACCGACTGAACCGTCAAGTTGACTAAAGCTTATTTGACTATAAGATGTTAATATTTCGATGTTTTCATTGGGAGTTGTCTTACCAATAAACAATCTTTTGGCATCATTTGCCCAGCCAAACTCGGCATCATCCAGTTGTGGTAAATCGACCAAATTACCTGATCGTTGCTGAATTTTTGAAATCTGTAAAATTGCCATAAGTGTATTCTTTACCTATTCGAATACACTTATTTATGCTTTGTTAAAGGAACTTGGTGTAGTACTCTTCTACTCTTTTCCACCAGCGATCAGACCAAGTATCAAATTCGTTACCCTCTACTATAAACTCTTGATACTGATTATCTTTACTACACATAAAGATGACGCCTTTGCGAATCTTTGTGCCATATACTTCATTGTGAGCATTAGCGTAAGCAGTCAATTGTAAGAAATAATCCTCAATCCATTCACGCTTTTTGGGTTTATTAGTCTGTTTGTGATCCATGATAGCTTCATCACCACCATGCATACCAACTAAGTCTGTGGTCCCAGCATAAACTTGAGGAAAATATAAAGATACTTCCGTACCCCAGAACTCGGGGCAGTTGGATAGGCCTTGAGATATGATTGTATGCGCCATCTGATGTGATTGCTTACTATACGGATTGCTTCCGGGCTCACCTGTATCTCCTTTAAGAATATAGTTCTCAAGATACTTATGCATTCTGGTGCCTCTTCCGGCAGCTTCTGTAGTGATTTCTTTAGCTTTTTCTTCACCTACTCTTCGGCGCCATTCAATCAGTGCTTTCTTTGCCTCTAGAGGTTTGGTTGCATCAAGAATTGTAGTGACGCTAGGAAGCTTTTCTCCAGTAGGAGTTACATACTTACGACCTTCTGTAGTCGTTTCACGTTTCATTTCTTTATAGGGAAATTTGTTAATTAATGCCATATGTTATTATAGCAGTATGTTGTATAAAAGCAACTATAATGGTTACTTTTTAAGTGCGTGTTTAGCCATTTTGGCAACAGTTTTCTTGTCTTCACCCTCTGGTGCGTCAAGTGTTGTTTTATCCGGATGGCCTTTGAATACTACTTTGTCACCCTTGATGTTAGTAATAATATCTTTTAAGGGAGGAACTTTAATCATATTGTATAGATCATCTACGTCTAATATGATATCGTATTCTTGGAAATAATCTAATAGGTTATCGACGGAGTAGTTGTTTGGATCAACTTCTCCGTCGTCAATTTCTTGTTGTAGTTGATTAATCAAAGCAACAACCTGTGTAATTACAGCACTGTCTTGTTTTTGATCAAATTCAAAGAGAAGCATTATTGCTTATCTCTTTGCTCGGCCAACTGTACCTACTGCTTCTTCTTCATCATCTAAATCTGGGATAGGAGGAAGTTCAGCGCCTGGTTCTTCTGCTGGCATTTCGGCGTCAATATCTAAATCAACGTCAACTTGTTCTTCACCGCCCATATCATCTACGGGAGGAGCAAATGCATCCATACCGCCCTGGCCAGTAAGTCCGCCTAAAGCAGATTTAAGTGAAGTTTGGGCTTGCTGTAGAGCAGCATTAAGTTGAGTTAGTGCTTCGCCGGCTGTTTGATTGAACGATTCACTTTCATTAGCGCCGATTTCGCTTTGAATTGAATCTACAAGAGCAGGAAGTTCTTTAACAAGCATATCATTAACATCTTCGTACATCTTCTGTACTGAATCGATCATGTCCTGTGCAGCAAGAATAACCTGTGATTTTTCTACTTCCTCATTTTCAAAGACAATACGAGGAGCCTTAGCAACTTTCATGTGCTGAGTGAGGGCTTGTTCCATAAACACAAGCTTCAAGTAAGCAGGATTCTGCTGAGCCTTGTGGAACTCAGGTGAACGCTTTGATTCAGCAATTAGCCCCTTGACTTTAGACAACATAGCTCTTGTCTTGCTTCTGTCCAAATCAGATACATCAAAGTTCATTGAAAAACTTTCTTTTAATGCCTTGACAGCAACATTTTTATTTTCTAGATCGGTAAGTTTCATAGGTTATTTTTCCCAGTTTTGTAAAGTATTTATCTTAGGTGTTTAATTTTAGAATCCTTTGTTCTAAAATTTTTGTCCTGAATTTTTTTAGAATTATTGATATAGTACGATAATTCTGATAATATGTACCTACGCTTTTGCGTATCATGTTGTAGCTTGGTAATTGAAATGAGTGTATTAAAGTTATTATTAGAGTTTTTGATTTTGTTTTTATGTACAGCTATGTCCACATCAATACTGCTTAGTCGTAAATCTAAGTTTTCTATTCTACGTGCTTCTGTATGTTTTCCCGCATTGTCAAGCACACACCAAGCAGTAGCAGTTTTTAAAGAACAAAAGTCATATACATAGGTGTCTTTTAGACAGCACACTTTATACAAATTATTTCTTCTTACAATCACATATTTACCAAATAGGTAATATTTACCAGAGGAATCTTTAGTTAACATCACCTCTTGTAAATCAGATGATAGTTCATCACTTATAAAGTAAGCAAGTTTTGTTGCGTCTGTCATAAAACCTCAAAGTGTATATTTTTAAGTTCAGGACTTGTATCTAGAAATTTAGGACATAATGAATGTTGATTATCACATATAATCATCGGCACACCCTCACAGTCTTTATACAATGCCCCTAACGGAGTAATACCATTTTCAAAAACACTTGAATGTTGAACTTCGAATTCAAACTTCCAACAATTTACATCTTCTTTGGTGTATAGAAATCCAAATAAAGCTTGTTCTGTTTCATCTAAATTGCTTACAGTAGGAAGTCTAACTACTTCCGGCTGTGATCTTAGTGATATGACTTGTAATACCGTGTCAAAATTACACTGTGTATTTCTGCGTTTTACCCAACTTTCTACATCTTGTTCAGTTGGTTTAGAACGATTTAATACTCCAGTTTGTGTAATATCAAACAATGTATAACACCTTATTCTATACATGAGAATATTTAACGTAATAAAAAACCCGGGAATAAATTAATATCCCCGGGTCTTCGTAGATTAGTTTTACTAACTATTAGTTAGTGAAAGTTGCTGTTGCGGTAACAGCAACGTTTGCTGAAGTCCAAGCATTTGACAATGCGTTGTCAAGTGTAGTTGTTGTCCAAGCACCGGTTGGATACACAGCAACAGCTAGAGTGTCGTCAGTTGCGTTGGTGTACTCATAGATGTACACAGTTGCAAGCTGTTGAACAGTCTGGAATACTGCGTTGATGTTGTCAGCTACTTGTGAACCATTGCCTGTGATTGTGAAGAAGTCAAGCTTTGGACCCTGAGGCTGTACAGTTACAGCAGAATCGATTGCTGAAGTTGAAGCTTCGTTTGTGTATGAAGGTGCGTCGAGCCATAGAACTTGCTGGAAGTCACCGTTTACTCTTGTGAATTGTGCCATTTTCGTTTTCCTTGTATAAATGTGAGCCAATGCTCATACTTTTATTTATGCCTACAAGAAAAAAACTTGGTTTTGGGTTACTTTTTTTTGCCAAAGTGAGCAGTGCTAAAGCCACCGCGGTTGACTAGTTTGACTAAACCATTGGGAGTATTGAACACAAATCCTTCGCCGCCCTGCTTGTCACCGATTGATTGTTCTACTCCCTTAACTTGCTGCTCAAGCTGATTAGCAAGATTATTTTTAAGTCCTGCGATAGCAAAGTACAAATTAAATAAAGCATCTAGTTCTTGCTTGTGTTGTACAAGATATCCATCACCATTGCCAATTAAGAATCTATATTGCTTTCCGCTTACGTTATTCTGTAGCCATTGCTCAATAGGTAGATTAGTTTGATTTGTAGCAATATGACCTAAATACTTCTGTAGTGCTGCTCTAGCAACACCATCCATTCCCTGTAAGAATTGATCAAGTTGACTATTTTGTGATAGTGCTTGATTTACTTTTGACGCTTCTGCCTTAGGAGTATCTAACGCAAAATCAATACCCATATTAGGAGTTAATACTGCTAAATTTCTATTGCTTTTTAATCCTTGACCGTTCCAAGGACTTGCCTTACTACCAACATCCGAGAAGTATTGATGTACAGCAACGCCGCCATTAGTGCCTGTAATAGTTTTACCCAAGTCACTATTAACTGGAACAGCATATGATACTGTGTTTGGTTTGAATACGAACTTACCATTTTGATTAGGTAATTGATCGCCCCACATTAAATCACCCCAGAAATAGCCCTTGCTATTTCCTACTGCTGCTTTTAAACCATTCCATATGTTGTTGAGTTTAGCATATAAATCAGGACGACTCTTGCCTCTACTAGCATCATATTGCTGCCAAAACTTAGGACTTGTTCCTAGATATTCTGGGCCCTTATCAAACATATATTTGTCCGATACAGTGAACTGACCTTTATCATTGTACCCAAAGATAAGTGCGGGGAAGCCGTCCCACTTGATTGTAAGTGTTTCTGGATTCTGTATAACGTGATACATAGAGTTTACTGCGTCTCTTGCTGCACCTAGACCACTGAATACAGAATCCTCAGGGTGTGGGGTACGAGGGTCTTTGGCCTCTAATAGTACTGACTCGTTTAGTACTTCACTAATCTTCATTTTACAATATCCAATAATGTTCTAAACCAATCACCGGTTCCTACGCTTTCGCTGAGTTTAATGTCGGTTGGAACACCAACATCTTTAATGACTGAGTTATCAGCAAAATCAGTTAATATAGCTTTTACAAGTTCAGGAGAATAGTTTTTATCCATTGCTTTACGTAGCGTTTCATATGAATACAAATCATCTGCGCTATCAAGCTTTAATACTTTTGCGATTTCATCAGGATTCTTATAAGGACCATCGATGATTTTGTTATTGTTCTTTTTAGTATATCCATCACCCTTCTTGTTAGGCTCAGGAGTTCTTAAAACTTTGATAAGTCCGTCAGTTGGACTCCACATATATCGTTCTGATTGTATTGCTCTACCATCACTAATCTTTTGATCACTATCTTTACGATCTAAATGTGCCGCGATGCTTGAGATAAGAATGTTTCTAAAAACACCCTTATACTTACTGTCTTTCTCGTGTGGAGCATGATAGAATGTCTTTAACCAACTACTATCACCAGGCATAAAGTCAACCTGAACATATCCTGTTCTTGGCTTACCTTCTATTTTCTTGTCAGGATCGTAATCAGCAATCTTGACCTTAGTCATAATAACAGAACTTTTAGCAAGGTCAAGTACTTCTGGAATGTTCTTTAACTTTTCTACAAACGCAGGAATATCTTCTGGCTTGATTTCTAAAGCAATGTCAATATCACCTGAAAACTCTTTCTTTCCTACGCTCCCAAGTGTATTGTTCTTAAGATCGATGCCTAAAATCTTTTCAAGACTATCTAGTGTGGGTTCAATTTCATCAATGTGGATAGCCCCCACACCTGACATTGCTCCACCTTCAGCTAAAATCATTTATGCACCTGCTACTGGTTTTAGTGTTTTAATTAGTTCGTTATAACCGTCCGGATCAGTCTTTGATAACTCTTCTAATGCTGCTTTTAGTTCTTCTAAAGTAGCTGCTTCTTGCTGTAAAGACTGACTGAATTCTTGTGGAGCTCCTGCTGGACTTGCCGTTTTAGAAAGTGCTAAACCAATTCTTGCTAAATCAGTAAGATTTTGATTTACGTTCTTTGGATACTCATCTTGTAGTTTTTCTAATTTTTGTAGTACAATAGCTTTACTAGATTGCCAGTTTACACCCTGCATATAAGTATCGAACCACTTCATCATAAAGTCAGCGATTTTTTCTCCCTGTACTGCTTCGTCAATATTAATGATGCTCTCAAAAATACGATTCATCTTATCATACGATGATTCTTTAACCTTCATTCCTGCGCCTCCGGTAGTAATAGAGCCGGGCTTGCTAGGGGTAGAAGCAGTAGTTGATACTGTAGTTTTAGGTTGATTTAGTGTTGGGGTTGCGAATGGACTTGCAGGAGCTTGTGGCTTTGTAGCAGGACCAGCATTAGGAGCAATTTTACCCATATATTGTTGTCCAGCAGGTGCTGCGTTTCCGGTCTGTTGCTGCTGTTGTCCTGTCTGCTGTTGTCCTGTCTGCTGTTGG
>JACCDW011803798.1_pt1 | contig 13618 bp, 16 predicted proteins | sample 7449781 | NCBI WGS metagenome assembly JACCDW01 (sample SAMN15323449, study PRJNA562643) | freshwater metagenome | isolation source: river surface water | place: USA:Blue River Watershed | collected 2017-08-18 | reverse complement strand
TAGCGTCTGCATTGGCAATGCCCTCTGGGGTCTCGAGCATGATGACGACCATGTTGTCGGCATTGCCGCTTTCATTCACCTGCGCGAGTGGCATGGCCTTATAAGCGGTGGCCGGACCTGCGCCCATCACTGAGCGGTGTCCGACAGGTGGATATTTTGCGTACGAGACGATTGCACGTGCTTGTTCTGGGGTGTTGACGTGCGGCAGGATCACGCCTTGTGCACCGCCGTCCAACGCACGCGAGATGTCTTGACCTAGGTGTCCGGGGACACGCACAAGCGGTGTGACGCCGTAGGTGATAGCGGTGATACAAATAGCCGAAGTGGTTTCAAACCCGATCGGACTGTGTTCCATATCCACATACAGGCAATCAAAACCAGCAGCGCCAACGAGAGGGCCGATATCGACGGTACGCGCTTGGCGCAAGCCCATGCACAGAGACACCTCTCCTGCGGCGAGTCGTTGTTTGAGTTTGTTTTCCATTTAGGTCAATCCTTTGTGCTGCGATTTAGCGTTTGACGTGCTGCGTTGTATTTATTCTGCGGTGATATTCGCGCGGGTAATCACCTCGGACCATAATGTGATTTCGCTTTGAACCATTTTGGTGAACACAGCTGACGTTGTGGCAATCGGACGCACACCTGCAGCGCTAAACACCGAAATCACTTTTGGTGTGGCAACCGCTTTAGCGATTTCCTTCTGCATGCGTTCCACAATTGCAGGGGGCGTACCGGCTGGTGCCATCATGCCGAACCAATACATCATGTTGTAGCCGGGGAAGCCAGCCTCGGCAAAGGTTGGAACGTTTGGCATCGCAGGGTGACGGGTCTCGCCGCTGACGGCTAGGCCGAGTAGGCGGTTGTCCTTGATGTAGGCAGAAGTCGAGCCGGCGCTACCAATCGCGATATCGACACGACCTGCTGCGACGTCAACCATCGCGGCAGCGATTCCTTTGAACGGCACGTGCACGAGTTGTGCTTTGTTTTGCATCAAGAATGCTTCCATCGCCAAGTGTGCGGACGAACCCTGACCACCGGAGCCAAAGTTCAGCTTGCCGGGGTTGGCGCGCGCGAAGTCTATGGTTTCTTTTAGGGTTTTTGTCGCGAGTGTTGGGCGAGCGACGAGCACGGCTGGACCATCCGCGAGCAGGGAGACTTGAATGATTTCTTTCGGGTTGTAGGGCAGCTTTTTATACAAAGCTGCTGACACCGCGAACGAGTTGTCTGTCACTAAAAAGGTGTAGCCATCCGCTGGCGCCTTGGCGACGACGTCGGTGCCCAGTGTGCTGCCGGCGCCACCTTTGTTCTCAACGACGACGGTTTGACCGAGTTGAGCGGAGAGCTCGGCGCCGACTGTGCGGGCCGCGGTGTCAGTGAAGGAGCCGGGTGCAAAAGGGACGACGACGCGGATGGGTTTGTTGGGCCAGGCGGCTTGCGCATGTGCTTGCTGCGTCCAGACCGAGAATGTCGCTGCGGTAGCCAGCGTTGTAAGCGAAAGGATGCGAGCGAAGCGTTTCACGACGAGGGCAGGTTTCATGGCGTGTCTCCGGATTTAAAATAGTTCTAATATCGTAAGAAACTATTATCCGATAAAATCCCCGCAAAGTCATGCCCGCCTACAATGCGTCACGTCATGTTGAGGATGTGCGGTCCAGAATGAGTAGCCTTGAAAAAATGCTGGGGTTGTTGGGCGTCTTTACGACAGAGCGCCCGATCTGGTCGTCGGAAGACTTGATCCAGCACCTCGGCGCGCCCGCTTCGACCTGCTACCGCTACTTAAAGGTCTTGCACACGTCCGGCTATCTGGCACGCGTGGCCAATGGCTCGTATGTGCTGGGGCCGCGCATCATGGAGTTGGATCGTGTCTCACGCGAGAGTGATCCGGTCTATATCGCGGGCCCCCCTGTAGGCCAACGCTTAACCCACGACACGGGGCATAGCTCGCTGTTATGCATTCTCTTTAGCGACTCGGTGATGTGTGTGCAGCAAGCGCGCGGCCGTAATGTGCCGGCGGGTCTATTTAATCGTGGACAGCGCCGTCCGCTGGTGGCGGGTGCTTCCGCTAAAAGCATCCTCGCGCATTTGCCGATGCATCAATTGCGGATTTTGTACGCACGACACGCTGACGCGATTGGTTCGGTTGGACTAGGCGCGGATTGGGAGGCTTTCAAATCTTCGTTGAAACAAATCCGTCAGCTCGGTTATTCCATGACGGTGGGCGATTACAACGCGGGCATCATGTCGATTGCCGCGCCCCTGTTCAATCGAGAGGGGGAGGTGCTGGGTAGCCTCGCCTTGGCCGCTTCGAACAAAACATTAGGTTGCGAGTCGTTTCGCGACTTTGCACCCTTGGTGATGCAGGCCGCGCAAGAGGTCAGTGCGCAGATCGCTTCAAACGAAGATATCGTGGCACTGCCTGCGCGCGCCTTGGGTTAGTTTTTATCAACCGCCTGCATTGCGTACTGCGCAGTGACCTGGATGGATGACAACACAGGCTTGCCCCATTGCTTGGTCAGTGGATCCACAACATTCAATGTGGGTAACTGTGAGCATGCGATAAACATCGCATCGACATCACCTTTGCAGAGGGGCTTAGCGCGATCATCGACTTGGTCTTCTGTGATCTGCCCAAGCGCGACGACGTCCGCAGCGTAAAAACTATCAAAGTGCTCCACATCAATGTCGCCTGATTGCAAAAATGCGCGTAGGCGAATATTCACGTCATCTTGATACGGGGTAAGCAAGGAAATGTTTTGCGCGCCGATTGCCTGCAAAGCCTGCACCATCGAACGTGCGGTGGTGACGACTGGTTTGCCTGTGGTTTCGGACAAGCGCTCAGCAATCTCCGCATCACCCTTAGGGCCAAGGATGAAGCCAGCCGCCGTGCAGCCGTAGGCGATCACGTCAACGGGTGACTCGTTGAATTGCTTGGCGAGTTCTACCGCCGCCTCTTTGTACGCAGGCAAGGTCTCTTCTGTGAGCAGGCCCTTGCCACGCGGAATACGAAGTGTGCGAACGGTCGAGCCCTCAGGTAGCCAACCGAGCAATTCACCTTCCATCGTGGTGTTGTTGATGGGAACCATCAAGCCGACACGAATGGGCTTGCCGGCAAGACGCGCCCCTGCTGAAACGGTGGTGGCTGTCGTTGTTGTGCTCATAAAAATCGTCTCCGTTTGTTTTTATTGTGAGGGATTATTTCAGTGGCTTCAATGGGGGTTCGGTGCCATCAGGCAGTGGGATCTGTGCGGTATTCAACACCATGGCGATCATGCTGTAGTAGCCGGTCAGCGCCAGTGCATCAAGTACGCCGGGCCGGCCGAAGGCAGCGACTGCTTGCTCATAGATGACATCGCTAGGATGGCCTTGCGTGAGGCACTCCTTGGCGAGGATGTGCAAGGTATGTTGCTCAGGCGAGAGTGTGGCAGGTGTCTCGCCGCGCGCAAGCGCCTTGATGATGTCGTCTGCGAGGTCCGTTGTGTTGCGTGCAATGCGCTCGTGCGCAAACCATTCGTACTGGCAATTCCAGTGACGTGCGACAGTCAACACAATCAGCTCGATATGCGCAGGCGAAATCGCTGCTCCATAACGCAGATGTTCGCCTAACTGTTGCACACAGTTCGCGAGTTCGGGATGATGGATCAAGGCCAGAAAGGGGCCGCGAATCCCGCCGCGTGGTCCGCCAGCGATGGCGTCTGCGACTTCTTTTTGACGCGCAGACATTTGATCTGCCGATAAGACGGGAAAGCGCAGTGGTGGTGTGTTGGATGCTGCGGTGTTCGATGAAGTGCTCAAGGTAGTCTCCAGTTCTTATATGTATATTGTGTTGTATCTAATCAATGCCGCAAGCCTAACATTACGCCATGGCCACAGGTGGCCTGACGGTGATCGAGTGGGCAGGGCGATCGGCCGGGTAAATGGTGGGGCGCCAGTGCATGGCACGTAGTTCGCCGAACTCGTGGGGTAGGCGCACCCAATGGTCGCCACCGTCGGTGCTGCGAAATAGCTGGCCGAGATTGGTGTACGTGAACAATAGCTTGGGATCACTGGGGTGTGTCGTCACCGCCCAGGGGGTGCTGTTGAGTAGCCCTGGCAGTTCAAGCGTGTGCCACGTGTAGCCATAATCCGTGCTGCGCCAGAGTTTGCCTGTGTTACCGGGCGGGCCATTGCCATTGGTTAAGAACAGAACCGCATCACTATCCGGGCGCACGACGATACCGCGTGTGTATTGCCAGGGGGCGTCAAGCGCAATAAAGGACCAGTGCTCGCCGTTGTCGGTACTGCGATGTAAGCCTCGATTGGTGGTCGCGTAGAGAATCTTTTGGCCCGTTGCGTCGTGCACGATGGCGATGCCGTGCATGTCGGCTGACACCAGTCCTTCAGTTTTAAGCTCCCAGGTGTTGCCGCGATCTTGGCTGCGATACACGCCGCCAATCTCGACCACAGCCCACAGGGTGTTGTGATCTTTGGGATCAAACAACATTTGCGTGACACGCGTGGGGCCCATATTGATCTCAGAAAATTTCTGTATGCCTGGCGCTTTCAGTTCTTCCCATGTCGCACCAGCGTCTTTGGAGCGATAGAACGCGGCGGGGCGGGTGCCGGCATAAATGATGTTTGGATCATCCGGGTCTTGCACAAGCGCCCAGATATCTTGCATCGGCGATGGCAGATGCGTCCACCGGGTCGTGCGCTCATCCCAGCGAAACAGTCCCATGTCAGTGCCGGCATACAGCAGGTGCGGATCGCTGGGATGGGAACTAAAGTGCCAGACGCGTGCCTCAAGATACATGCCTGAATGGCTGTTGGGATGTACCCAGGTCTGGCCATGGTCGTTACTAAACCAGGCGGAGTGGCCTGCAGTGCCTGCATAGACTTCGACGTGCGGTGTCATGTCGGGTCTCCGTGTTGGGACAAAAAGCGGAGCTAGGGAAAGCATCAGCTTGGAATTTGATAAAAATATTACTACTATTTAAGAAATACTAATAATATCTATTTAAAACTGCGAGGATGACTATGACAAAAACTTCTTTAAGCCGCTTCAGCTCCAGCAAGCGTCGCACGCTAGCTGGCTTAGCCTGCGCAGTATCCGCGCTAGGCGCGTTGAGTTTTTCGCCGGTAGCTCTGTCGCAAGCGTATCCAAGTCAACCCATCCGTATTGTGTTGGGTTTTCCGCCGGGAGGCGCGCTCGATATCATTGCGCGGGTCATCGCACCCAAGATGTCCGCTGACCTTGGCCAATCGGTTGTGGTTGAGAACAAGCCCGGCGCGGGTGGTGTGATTGGAATGCAATCGGTGGCGCGCGCAGAACCGGATGGCTACACCGTGTTTATGGGGACCATGGGTAACTTCAGCATCACCCCTGCGCTTGTGAAAGATTTGCCCTATAACGTTGGTAAAGATTTTGCTCCCGTCACGCAAGTGGCGTCTTCCGGCTTCGTGTTGTATGTCAACCCGAACTTGCCCATTAAAACGGTGGCTGATTTGATCGCGTACGCAAAGGCCAATCCGGGCAAAACGAATTTTTCTTCAAGCGGGAATGGCGGGTTGCCCCACATGGCGGGCGAGATGTTTGCGTCGGCTGCGGGTATCAAGATGACACACGTGCCGTATAAGGGCAGCGCGCCGAGTGTGAATGACGTGATTGCCGGTCAGGTGCAATTGACCTTTGAAGCGGTCGCAATTGGCTTGCCTCACGCAAAGTCAGGTCGCTTGCGTGCGTTGGCAACAACGGGCACAACTCGCTTGGATGTATTTCCGGACGTGCCGACAGTCGGCGAAACGATTAAAGGCTTCAATGTCACCAATTGGTTTGGGATGGCGGCACCTGCCAAGACCCCCGCAGACCGTGTGATGCGCTTGAACCAAAGTGTCGTGAAGGCGTTGAAAGATCCAGAGGTGAAGAAGACACTGGCAGGCTTGGGCGTTGATCCGGTTGGCGACTCGCCGGCGCAGTTTGCCACTTATATTCAATCTGAAACAGCACGTTGGCAGAAAGTCATCAACGATGCGGGCATCAAGCCGTAACGTCCCCTAGAGCACGCGCCGCGGTTCGAGCATAATTCGGATCGCGAGCGCAGCCAGCACTCCACCCATCACATAACGTTGCAGTGTCATCCACGTAGGATTGCGTGCGAACCACGCTGCGATGCCCGCGGCAGACAACACTAGCATCAGGTTGACAGTGAAGCTCACCATCGCTTGAATCACGCCAAGCGTCATGCTCTGCCAGAACACAGAGCCGTACGTAGGGTTGATGAACTGAGGGAATAGCGCGATACAAAACATCGCGACCTTGGGGTTGAGCGCATTAATCACAAAGCCCATTACAAATAATTTACGACGCGAATCTGCCGGTAACTCACGCATCGCAAAAGGCGATTGTGCGCCGGGTTTAAGCGACCCCCATGCGAGCCACAGCAAATACACCACGCCGGCCCAACGCAACGCTTCGTAAGCGGCGGGCACCGCCAGAAAAATTGCCGACAACCCGAGACCCGCGCCAAGCATGTGCACACTGAAGCCTAGCAACACACCAAACAAGGAAACAATGCCTGCTGCGCGTCCCTGGCAGACGGAGCGCGACAGCAAGTACAGCATGTTTGGCCCAGGCGTAATCACCAGCAAAAAACAGGCGCCGGTAAAAAGTAGAAGCTCGTTGAATGGAATCATCGCGCGTGGCGTAGCGGGTAAGTGTTGATCCGCTTAGCAACCAACCTTATCGGCCAACAAAAACAGGCGCACGTTTCTCAAGGAAGGCGCGCTGCGCCTCTTTGGCGTCTTCTGTCTTGGCAATGGCGGCGGTCATGTCTTGCTCGTAGCGATAGCCATCCCGCAGACTCATGTCTTCGATCGCGTTAAGCGTTTGCTTGGCTAGGCCAATCGATAGTGGGCTCTTCGATGCGATCGTGTTTGCGAGTTCTATCGCAGCAGGCATCAAGCCCTCAGGTGTGGTCACTTGATTGACGACGCCGAGTCTATAGAGCTCGGCGGCCGGTACGCGATAGCCGGTGAACATCATCTTGCGCAGGGTGGTGTGTGGAAATAAACGTGCAGCATGACTGCCGCCGCCGAGTAGACCAACATCGATTTCGGGTAAGGCGAGGCTACCTTTTTCGGAAGTGATGATGAGGTCGGCGGACGCTGCAATTGCCAGACCCGCGCCGAGCGCAGGCCCGTTAATGGCAACGATAACGGGCTTGGTGCATTCGCGAATGGCATGAAAACATTCGCGTGTACGACGCGAGTGCGCGGGTAGGTCACCGGGTCCTTTGATAATGGAGGAACGACCTTTGAGGTCGGCGCCCGCGCAGAAAACTTTGCCTTCGCCCGTGAGCACGACTGCGCGCACTTCAGCCGTTTCGGAAATAAAGTCCATCGCCGCGGTGATCTCATCGCCTAGGACGCGCGAGAGTGCATTCACGGGGGCGTTATTCATGGTCAGGACCGCAACGTGTCCGATGACCTCGTATTTGAGTTGTGTAAAGTCTGGCATGGTATGTCCCCCGAAGTTTTCGTTGTGTTTTGTGACGTTGCGTCTGACAACGTTTGATGAATCACAGATAGAATACAGAAAAATACGGATTCATACTGAGGGCCTAAATCGCAGCAGTGCAAGAGTCTGATCAAAAAAATTTATGGGAGACAACGATGAAGCAAGTCATACAAGTGAAGGTTCGCAAGGCTGTGGCCGCAGCTGCAGGTGTTGCTGGGCTATTTTTGTTGGCAGGTGCCGCATCGATGGCGCAGGCGCAAGGTGCCGCGGGCGACTATCCGAATCGTCCCATTCGTATGATTGTGCCGTTTCCTCCGGGCGGCGCAGCGGACACCACCGCGCGCATGATTAGTGAGCCGATGGCAAAGCAGCTCGGGCAGCCGATCGTGGTCGAGAACAAGCCAGGTGGGGGCGCCACGATTGGTGCCGCGTTTGTCGCGACGGCACCAGCCGACGGTTACACGATTTTGTATACGACGCCGGGCCCGCAAATCACCAACCCATTTTTGATGAGCAAGCTGAACTACAACCCGGCTGACTTGCTGCCTGTGTCATCGGTGGCGTCGTTTGCGAACGTGTTGGTGGTGCCGGCTAACTCACCGGTCAAAAGTGTGAAGGAGTTGATCGAGTTTGCAAAGAAGAATCCGGGCAAAGTGAATTTTGGTAGCTCTGGAATCGGCGCAAGCAGTCACTTAGCCGGGCAGTTGTTTAAGAGCATGGCCGGGATTGATATCGAGCATGTGCCCTACAAAGGTTCGGGCCCGCTTGCAACCGACTTGATGGCGGGTAATGTGCAGATGGCAATTGATAGCTTGTCGGTGTATCTGCCCCAAATCCGTGCTGGTAAGTTGCGTGCGCTCGGTGTCGCGAGTCTTCAGCGCTCACCCATCGCCTCAGACATACCGACGATCGCTGAACAGTTGCCAGGCTTTGAGGCAAGTGCGTTGAACTACATCACGGTTCCTAAAGGCACATCGCCTGCCATCATTAACAAGTTAAATCAGGCGGTTCTCGCCGTGGTGAACGACCCAGCCATGAATAAGCGCATGATCGATGCTGGCATGGATCCTAAGACTAGTTCTCCTGCTGATCTGGCTAAGCAGATCGCTTCAGAGCAGGCGAAGTGGAAAAAGGTGATTGCCGAGTCTGGCGCCAAGGCGGATTAGTTGTCGTATTGAACTGCTTTCAATTGTTTTTGCCTTGTCACAATCGGTGACAACTGCAACAGCGGTTGAAACCTTTGATTGCGCTTAAAGGGCTACGCTTGTATCTCGCTGGAGAATGCAAGTTAATGAAGTCTTTACGTAATCCTCATCGTAAGCCGACGCACCCGGGTGCCATTCTGAGGGAAGATCTTCTTCCTGAATTGGGTATCACCCAGGCTGAGCTTGCGCGCGGTCTTGGCCTGAGCGAGGTCGCTTTGTCGGAAATTTTGAATGAAAAGCGTTCGCTGATTGGAAAGTCGGCGATTTGTATCTCCAATGTGTTTGGAGGCTCGCCCGAAAGTTGGCTTCAAATGCAAAAGGCAGCAGATTTCTGGGAGATTCAGCGTCAAGAATGATGCACTTTGATCTCTAGGAACAGCCTGTGTTCATGCTATCATGCAATCATTAATTCGTGCATTCATGCGGCATGAAAATTTAATATGTAGAGTTGTAGAAAGCAAAGAGAGAACGATATGGGCGCAGCAGCTTTGGACTATCAGGTTGTTAAATCTATTGGCACAAGCGGGCAAATCTCGCTCGGTAAAGAACACGCTGGCCGAAAGGTATTGGTTGAAAACCCGGAGCCTGGTGTTTGGGTAATTCGCACCGCGACGATCATTCCTGATAACGAGCGATGGTTGCACGAGCCTGCTGTAAAAAAGAGTATGGAAAAGTCTTTGGCATGGGCTGCAAAAAACCCACCTAAAGAGTCCAACCCTTCAGAGTTGAATGTAACAAGGGCTATTAGTGCGAAGCGCAAAGAACGTACAGCTTGATTTAAATGACCCGTTTTTTCTAGAGAGTTGGTTTGCGTTAGAGTCTGCCGAGGCCGAGAGGGTTCGGGCCGCCTTTGAAAAAATCCACAAACTATCGTGGGCTGATTTGTATAAATCCAAAGGGTTACGATGGGAAAAGGTAGAGAGCATTCCAGTGCCGCCGCATATTGACGCGTTTTATACCTTTCGTGTCACAGCCTCTGTCAGAGGGGTGGCTTATCGGGATGGTAATTTCTTGCGAGTAATGAAGATTCAACCCGATCACGACGCGACTTACGGCAAGAAGTAGTCGTTCCCCTTGGCAAACATCGCTAAATCGGAAAATACCTACAAAAAACAGACATAAACAGACACAAAACGGGGCGGAATGCCCCGTTTTTGCGTTTGGCGGTTTTCTTGTAAGATGTCCTACATCATAAGAACATTCTCAGACTCCGGAAAACAATTAGCTGAAATCTGAGTTCTTTTTTGGTTTGGAGACGGAAATGCCTAAGTTACCCCTTAGCCGATTCACGGTACTCGATCTGACGCGCGTGCGTTCTGGACCTGCCGCGGTGAGGCAGTTTGCCGATTGGGGCGCCAATGTCATCAAGATCGAAGAGCCGGGTGATGTGCCGGACGACAAGCCGGGCGGTTCGTCGCAATTTGCGGATTACCAGAACACCCATCGCAACAAACGCAGCGTCACCTTGAACCTCAAACACCCTGAGGGCAAAGCCTTGTTTATGGAGATGGTGAAGCAGGCTGACGTGGTGATCGAAAACTACCGGCCAAACGTGAAATTCAAGCTCGGGATTGATTACGAGTCGCTGCGCAAGGTGAACCCGCGCATTATTTTGGCGAGCGTGTCGGGCTTCGGTCAGGATGGCCCGTATGTTGACCGTCCCGGGTTGGATCAAATTGCACAAGGCTTGGGCGGCATCATGTCCGTGACGGGCGAACCAGGTCGTGGCCCTATGCGCGCCGGTATTCCGGTCGCTGATCTGACCTCAGGCTTGTTCTGCGCGATTGGTACGCTCGTGGCTTTGCTTGAGCGTGAAGAGTCGGGCGAGGGGCAGTGGGTACAGTCTTCTTTACTGCAAGCGCAAGTCTGGATGATGGATTTTCAGATCATGCGTTGGCTAATGAATAAAGAGATCCCTGGTCAAACGGGCAATAACCATCCAACGACTGCAGCGACTGGTGTGTATCCAACGGCGGATGGCTTCATTAACTTGGCAGCAATGGGCACAGAAATGTTCGTGCGTTTGGTCAAGGCCTTGGGGCGCCCAGAGATCGCCGAAGACCCGCGCTTCAAGGACATCAAGACACGTGGGCAAAATCGCCCTGTACTCAATGAGTTAATTGCAGAGTGCACGAAACAAAAGCCGTCGGCGTATTGGATCGATGTGTTCAACAAGGAAGGCGTGCCCTGCGGTTACATCAAGAACGTCAAAGAAACGATGGAAGACCCTCAAGTCGTGCACTTGGGGATGGCGAAGAAACTACAGCATCCAAAGCTTGGTGAGATCAGTGTGGTGAATCAAGCTGTGATCATGAGCCGTTCAAAGCGTGATGTGTTCACACCCGCTCCGGATCGTGGCGAACATAATCATGAGGTGTATGCAGAGTTTGGTATCAGCGCTGAACGTGTCGATGCGCTGACTAAAGCAGGTGCGATTTAAATTTAACAGTGAGACTACAAACTAAAAAATAAAAGTACGGGGAATAGACATCATGACAAAAGCTTCGGTGACAGCAACAGTCTACACAGCGCGGCGTCAGCCTTTGGGCGGACGAGGATCATCGGCAAACAATCCGTTTGGTTCAGTCAGCCGCGCGCCCATCGTATCGGCCTTCGATAGCCTCGGGCGTCCAGAAAATCTGCCTGACGAGATCGCGCAGCAACTACGCACGCGTATCTTGAATGAAAGCTTGGCGCCGGGTCAGCGCCTGCCGACCGAGCAGGAGCTTGGTGCGCAATTTGGTGTGAGCCGAAACGTGGTGCGCGAAGCGATTGCACGATTAAAGCTGACCGGGCTTGTTGAGACGCGACATGGTGTTGGTACCTTCGTATGCGCGGATATTACGATGCGACCCTTCGAGGTCTCGCACGATGACTTGATGGAGCTCAATCAGATCATCCAGGTACATCAATTGCGTGTTGAGATCGAGTCCGGGGCGGCGGCCTTAGCTGCGACGCATCGCACTAAGGCTCAGCTTGAAACGCTACAAATGGCCTGGAAAAAAGTTGAACAATCGTCGGCTGACTGGCAGATTGCCGCGCATTCAGCGGTAGACTCCCACCTTGCCGTGGCCCAGGCAGCGAACAATCCGCATTTTGTGCGCATCATGGGGCACTTAAGTCACGTGATTCACCACGCGGTGCGCACGTTCAGGTTCAGAAATACCGGCACGACCCGTATCGATGAGATCGGTGATGAGCATGGGCTCATTGTCGAAGCGATCGCGCGGCAGGATTCGGCGGGAGCCCGCCAAGCTATGCGTACCCATTTGGATAACGGGATGGCACGTTATCGTAAGTTACTAGGAGACCTTTAAATCATGACCACTACCAGACTGTTGCAGGGCGAAATCACCGATAACCTCATCATTGAAAAGAAAAATGGGGCCGGTTGGATTACGTTTAATGATCCTGCTCGCCACAATGCAATGTCCTACGACATGTGGGTTGCGATTCCTAAAGTCATCAAGATGTTTGAAGAAGATGATGAAGTGCGTGTCATCGTACTGACTGGCGCTGGCGGCAAGTCGTTTGTGAGCGGTGCCAACATTTCTCAGTTTGAAAAACTACGTACAGCAGCCGATGCAGTTGCTGAATACGAGCGTGTCGGTGAAGAGGCCCAAGGGGCGATCTACAACACCTTCAAGCCAGTGATTGGACGAATCGATGGTTACTGTATCGGTGGCGGTTTGAATCTGTCGTTGTGCTGTGATGTACGCATTGCCTCGGATGCGAGCTCGTTTGCGATTCCTGCCGGCCGTTTGGGCTTGGGCTATCGCCTGACCGCAATTCGTAACTTGGTGACCACCGTGGGTGCCGCACAGGCACTCGACATCATGTTGTCCGCTTCACGCTTTACCGCCAAAGAAGCCCACGCAAAAGGTCTCGTGCAGCATGTTGTGCCAGTTGCCGAGCTCGACAAAGCTGTGGACGAGTATGTCGCGAAAGTTGTCTCCAATGCACCGATCACTTTGCGCACAGGCAAGAAGGCGATCCGTGAATTTCAGAAGGTCGCACCGCACATTGACGTTGCCGGGATCAAACAAATGGTGTTGGACTGCTTCGCCAGCGAGGACTATCAAGAAGGCAAACGCGCCTTTGCTGAGAAGCGTGCGCCTGTTTTCCGCGGCAAATAGGCGACATGTATGTCGCTTGACCTGTGGAATCAGCTGTTCCCGTCTATCCCTGTCTTTTTATTGATGAGCGTGGTGGTGCTGCTAGCCGGCACCATCCGTTCGTTTACGGGTTTCGGTGGGGGACTCGTTCTTGCGCCGCTATTTAGTTTATTCATGAAGCCAGCCGACCTGGTTGTGGTCGTGTTGATTCTGAATTTTCTGACTTCAGTGCAATCCCTTCCGGGCACTTGGCGCACCACCAGCTGGCCGCTGGTGTGGTCCTTGTTGATCCCGTCGCTCGTCGGCATCCCGCTCGGTGTTTGGATGATCGAGGTTTTGGATCCGATGGTGATTCGTCGCGTGATCGGTGTCGTCGTCGCGGGCTTAGCGGCGGTACTGTTGACGGGCTGGACCTACAACGGTGCGCGTGGTCGCTTGCAGAATTGGATTGTAGGAATGGTGAGCGGCGGTTTGACGGCGCTTGCCGGCGTTGGTGGGCCACCGCTTGTCCTCTATCTGTTGTCGGATAAGTCGCTGTCACCTGTCGTGATTCGATCGTTTTTTATGATGTTTTTTGCGATCGGCCAGATTTCCACGATGACGTATTTTGCATACCAAGGCCTGATTAATGCCACGCAGATGGTCTACTCTGTGTCGTTCATTCCGGTTTACGTGGCCTCAACGTTTTTAGGGACGTATCTGTTTCATAAGGCACTTAAAACGCGTGCCCATCTCATTAAACAGTTCTCTCTTTGGTTCTTGTTGGTCGTCGGGGTGGTCACGCTAGTAGTGTGATGGGGCATAAT
>JACCDW010363900.1_pt1 | contig 13620 bp, 19 predicted proteins | sample 7449781 | NCBI WGS metagenome assembly JACCDW01 (sample SAMN15323449, study PRJNA562643) | freshwater metagenome | isolation source: river surface water | place: USA:Blue River Watershed | collected 2017-08-18 | reverse complement strand
TCTGAGTGGCTCAAAGAGAACCTGCAGAAGGTTCTGGCGCTTCCTGCGCCGGCCACTGAGTGGCTGATGATGCTCTGGGGTGCCATCCAAGTTTTTGATGACGTGGCTGATGGCGATCCTGTCGAGCGCGAAGACCTCAACGCAGCCATCTGGAACACCTTGGTCGGAATGAACCAGAACAGCTTCTGGGCTGCCAATTCCATCACCCTTGCGCCTGTTGTGGCGACCATGATCTTGAAGTGGCAAGGCTCTGACCAGGCCGAGCGCGCAGGCAATGCTGATGCGCGCTCCTATGTCTGGCGTGCTGGCTACTACGATGTGGTCATGATGGTGGTGGCGCTGTGCCACGGCACCAAGTACGCCACAGACAATGCTCACCTGGTCATGGCGCTGTACGGTGAAACACTCGAAGACTACATGAAGGAGTTCAGCCATGCCTGATCCAGTAACCGCATTGGTCGTCGGCGGCTCGCAAGTCGTCGGCGGCATCATGCAAAGCAATGCGGCCAGCGATGCTGCTGGCGCGCAAGTTGCTGCCAGTCAAGCTGGCATTGAAGAACAGCGTCGACAGTTCAATGCTGTCCAAGAAATTCTCAAGCCCTATGTAACGGCTGGCACAGGTGCCATCACTGGCCTGCAGCCCTACGCTGCGGCCGGTGCCCCTGCGCTGGAGCAGCAGCAAGCGCTGCTCGGGCTACGCGGCCCCGAGGCCCAGCAGGCGGCCATTGCAGGCATCGAGCAAGGCGCAGGATTCCAGGCTCAGGTGCGTCAGGGCGAGGAAGCATTGCTGCAGCGCGCATCGGCTACTGGCGGCCTGCGTGGCGGCAACATCCAGGCAGCCCTGGCACAGTTCCGGCCGCAAATGCTGCAGGCCGAGATCGAGAAGCAGTATGGCCGTCTCGGAGGTCTGACGGCACTTGGCCAGACAACTCAGCAGAACCTGGCCCAGCTTGGCCAGGCATCGGCTGCAGGCACGGCCACGGCTGGCTTACGCACTGGCGCAGACATTGCCAACCTGATGGGACAGCAGGGCGCTGCACGAGCTGGCGCAGAACTGGCGCAGGGTCAAGCCTTTGCCAACGTGCTCAACCTGCCGGCCCAGTTCCTGGGCATGCAGTACGGTGCCAAAGTCGGCACTCCAGGCTTCAGCAACATCTTCAGCGACATCAGGCTCAAGAGGGACATCCAACGCATTGGAACCAGGCCGGACGGCCTTGGCGTCTACGAGTTCGAGTACGTTTGGGGTGGCGGCCGGCAGGTCGGCTTGATGGCGCAGGAAGTGCTGGGCGTCTATCCTGACGCTGTGGGCGAGTCCGGTGGGTACCTCACTGTCGACTACAGCAAGGTATAAGGGAGCCTGACATGGTCCAGCCAATCAACTATCAACTGAACGTCCAAAGCCCCTTCGAGGCGGCGTTGTCCGGCTTCAAAATCGGAGCCACTATCGCTGACATCCAGGCACAACGCCAGGCCCAAGAAATCCAGCGCCAAGCACAGGAAGAAGACCTGAAACGCAGGCAAGCCTTGAGCACGCAAGTCACAGCGCTGATCCAGAACCCCAACCCAACTGCGCGCGACTTCACCAACGTGGCCATGCTGCTGCCCAAGAACGAGGCAGACAGCATGCGCGCCAACTGGGAGACCCTGTCCAAGGATCGCCAGGACAACGAGCTGCGCTTTGGCGGCCAGGTCATGTCGGCTTTCAGCTCGAACCAGCCCCAGATCGGCATCCAGCTCCTGCGCGAGCGCGCAACGGCTGAACGCAATGCCGGCCGCGAGCAGCAGGCCAAGGCCTACGAAACCTGGGCGCAGATGGCCGAAGTCAGCCCACAGAGCGCGCAAAAAACCATCGGCATCATGCTGGCCGGCGTGCCTGGTGGCGACAAGGTGCTGACCTCGTCGATCCAGGCGCTGAAAGCACCGGCTGAGATTCGTGCTGGAGAAGCAGGCGCGACCAAGGAAGAGCTGATCACGGCCAACACTCCGACCCGCCTGGCGCTGGAGAACACGCAGACCGCGGCCAACATCCGCAACCTGGATAGCCAGATTGCAGACCGTGCTAGCCGTCTGGTGCTGGATCAGAACCGTCTGAAGCTGGACCGCGACAAGTTGCAGTCTGATGTGGAGCTGAAGCTTTTCGAGCTGAATCAGAAGGGCGGCCAGCTTGATCCGAGCGCCACCAAGATCGTCAACGACTCGGCGGTGGCTGCAGTCGGATCGGAGCAGGCCGCAGGTCGCATGCTGGACCTGGCATCTCGCCTGGAGCAGCAGGGCGGCGGCTATGGCACATTCAGTGGCATCAATTCGTGGTTCAGGAACGCAACCGGCAATCAGGACGCCTGGACGCAAACACGTCAGGAATACGTCAGGCTACGCAACACACAGGCCATCAAGTCGCTGCCTCCTGGTCCGGCCACTGACCGAGACATCGAGCTGGCGCTCAAAGGCTTCCCGGCTGAAAATGCAGATGCCAAGACTGTCGCATCATTTTTGCGCGGCATGGCCAAGATGTCGCAGTATGAGGCGGTGGCCGAGAGCGCCAAGTCGGAATGGGTGAACTCGGTCGGATCGCTCGGCCGTGCCACTCGCGACATTGAGATAGGTGGCGTCCAGGTGCCTCGTGGCACCACCTATGTGGACTTCGCTCGCCAGTTCATGGACCAGCGTGCGCAAGACCTGGCAGCCACACAGGCCGGCCGTGCGGTATCCGGCCGAGGCTACATGCGCTGGGCGCAGCCTGAGACTGGTGCTGTGCCTGGTGCTGCGGCGCCGGCAGCGCCTGCACCTGCAGCGCCTGCGCCAGCTCCGACCCTGTCTGTTCCTGCTGCGCCAGTCCCTGCAGCTCCTACCACACCAATGCCTGCAGCCGGCGCTGCAGTACCGTCTGGTGCGTCTCCCGTGCCGATGCCAGGTCCAGGAGCCTTTGCACAGCCTGCTCCGGCTGCGGCACCTGCAGCAGCAGCCGCAAACCCGGCTGATGTGGCGGCCAAGACGCAACAGCTTGAGACGGTGGTCAAGCGCCTTTTGAATGACCGCATCGTTCAATCTAGTTCAGGTCTAAAAGAAGCTCTGGAGGCTGGCGTGCGTGAACTGTCTAGCGAGCTGCTTGGACTTGGTCTTACAAGACAACAGATTGAGGCCATCATCATGCGCGCCAGCGAAGATCGCAGCACGTTCAAGAGATAAGACATGGCCACAAGAGACATCCCAACCAGCTACAAAGACCCGTTCTGGTCTGATCTGGCAGCCAACACCGAGCAGAGGCTCGGGCTGCCCAGCGGCCTGCTGGTCTCGGTGCTCACACGCGGTGAGCGCTCCAATGCTGACCAGGTGTCAGAGGCCGGTGCTCGCACGCCTTTCCAGATCATCCCTGCAACCCGCAAGGCGGTGCTGGACAAGTACGGCATCGATGCCTACCTCAGTCCAGAGAACGCGGCCGAGGCTGCTGGCCGGCTGCTCAAGGAGTCGCTGGACCGAAACCAGGGCAACATCGTGCTGGCGGCGGCCGAGTACCACGGCGGCACTGACCCCAAGAACTGGGGACCACGCACCAAGTCCTACATGCAGCGCGTCTCGCAAGGCGTGCGCGAGTTGACTGCACAGACTGCTCCAGCGGCGCAGCCAGCAACCATTGCGGAGGGCGGCACGACCAGCACGTTTCAACGTGCTCTTGGTGCCAGCAGCATGGCTTCTGTACCGCAGGATGCGATTGCCAGGGTCTACCAGGCCTACAGCACCGGACAGATGACGGCTCAAGAGGCGGCTGAGTTCGAGAACGATGTCAAGGCTGGCAACATCATGCTGCCTCGCGGCGCTGCGCTGCGCGGCCAAGCCCAGCCACAAGGCGCACGAGCCACCATTCCTGAGCTGCCGGCTCCTGTCCTGCAGGCCTACAGCACCGGCCGCATGACGCGCGACGAGATGATGGAGCTGGAGCGCGATGTGGCTAATGGCATGGCCAGAGTGCCTGCCGGCTTCCAGCTTCAGAAGACTGAACCGATGGGCGTGCTGGGCGGCATCCGCGAGGCTGTCACCGGCACCGAGCGCACCACACCGACGACCGAGGCGCTGCCAGACTGGGCAGGCATGCCGGAGCTGAACAGCTTCAGCATGGCCAGCTTCAAGTCGGCCCTGGGCACGATGATGACCAACCCACAGGAGACTGTGCAGGTCATTCAGGCCAACTTCCCTGGCGTCAAAGTGGCGCAGGACGAAAAGGGCAACTTCGTGCTGCAGTCGTCCATCGACGGCCAGTTCTATGCCATCAAGCCTGGTTTCCAGGTCAGCGACATCCCGCGCGCTGCTGGTGCGCTGGCTGCCTTCACGCCTGCCGGCCGTGCGACCACCATCCCTGGCGCTATCGTGGCTGGTGGCGCAACCCAAGCCGGTATCGAGGCCACTCAGGCTGCAACTGGCGGCCGCTTCGACACTGGCGAAGTGGCGCTGGCTGGCGCACTCGGCGGCGCTGGCCAGGCCGTCACACGCATCCCGCAGGCCGTCAGAGCCATCCGCGGTGGCGAGGTGCCACCTACCCCTGCAGCAGCGCCTGGCGCGGCTCCTGTGGCCCCTGCTGGTGCTGCGGCGGCCCCTGTGACGCCTGCAGCAGCAGCTCCTGGCGCTCCGATGGGCACGGCAATGGCTCCTGGTGTTCCTGTGGCCCCTGCGGCTGCAGCAGCTCCGGCAGCCGGTCCAGTCATGATGACGGCCGAGGAACTGGCAGCAACCACCCGCCAGGCAGCCGGTGGAGGCTTTGGCGCAGGCCGAGCCACCACGATCCTGGCCGGCCAGGCCGCACCTGATCCCAAAGTGCTGGAGGCCGCGCGTAGGCTCAAGATCGAACAGTACCTGCAGCCTGACCACCTGACCTCGAACCAGGCCTACCGTGAGCTGGCGCAGGCCGTCAAGTCGGTGCCTGGCAGCCAGGCCAGGGCGGCCGAGATCGCTGGTCTGGAGCAAGTCGGCAAGCAGGCAGACGACCTGATCACCCGCATTGGTGGCATGACAGACCTCAGCCGCATGAATCAGGCGGTGCGCACGAACCTGGACCAGACGGTCACCAACTTGGAGACGCGCGCCAACAAGGTCTACGATGACCTGCGCGCCAACGTGCCGGCCCAGACCCGCGGCCCTGCTGACAACGTGCTGATGTTCGTTGAGCAGCGTGCGCTGGACCTGGATGGCCCACAAAACCTCTCCAGCCTGGAAAAGTCGGTGCGGCGCAAGCTGACTCCGCGCGAGATCAAGGACGAGGCAGGCAATGTGGTTGGCATGCGCTACCCGACCTATGCGCTGATCGATGACGTGCGGCGCGACATCGGTGCGGCTGCGCGCCAGCAAGGCCCGTTCGCAGATGCTGACACTGGCCTGGCCAAGCGCCTGTATGCACTGATCGACGATGACCAGTTCAACCTGGCCGAGACGGTCGGCCGCGGCGAGCAGTACCGGCTGGCCAAGAGTCTGGTGGCCATGCGCAAGGGCTTCGAGGACGACATGGTGTCGCTGTTCGGCAAGCAGCTCGACCAAAGCCTGGTCACAAAGCTGTCGACGGCCACCCAGGCGCTGACCAAGGGCGATGCCGACAAGCTGGTCAACATCCTGAAGGCCATTCCGCAGGACATGCGCCAGATGGTGGCGGCCTCTGCCCTGAATACGGCCTTCGGCAAGGCCACCCAAAATGGCGCGCTGAACTTCAACACCTACGCCAACTGGTACGAGGGTCTGCTGCAGAACAAGCAGGCCTATGCGGCGCTGATGAACAACCTGCCGCAGCCGTCCAGGAAGGCGCTGTCGGACCTCTACCGAGTGGCCGACAACGTGCGCAAAGCCACCCGCGAGCGCATCACCACCGGCCGCATTCAGGCCGTCCAGCAGGAGCTGCAGGGCGCTGACACGCTGGTGGGCAACATCTTCAACGTGGCTAAGCGCGCAGCCATAGGCCTGCCTGCTGAGGCAGCCACCACGGCAGTCGGCCTGCCTGGTGCTGGCATTGCATCAGGCCTGACAGCAGCGCTGACCAAGGGAGTCAAGACCGAGGTGGCAAAGGCTGCAGATGAGCTGATTGCCTCGCCTGAGTTCCAACGGCTGGCTGTCGAGGGTGTCACCAGAACCACACCCAGCCAGGCTGCGGTGCGAGCTGTGGCGCTTTCTGGAGCCTTCAGGCGCTTTGCTGATGCTGCGAAAATGCCGCGCGAGTTGAGCTGGCGCGAGCGCTGGCTTGTGCAATCCATGCAAGGTGCAGGACAATTTGACCAGGAGAACCAATGATGAGCACTGTCTCAGTTCAATCACCATATCCGGCTTTTGCCGACATCGATGGCCAGCCTCTTGAGGATGGCTATATCTGGATCGGCGCAGCCGGCCTGAACCCAATTGGCAATCCAATCAACGTCTACTGGGACGCGGCTCAAACGATTTCTGCAGCATTGCCGATTCGTACTCGTGGTGGTTATCCGATCAACAGTGGAACACCTGCTCGATTGTTTGTGGGAGTCGATTACAGCATCCAGGTACAAAACAAAAACGGCAGCGTGATCTACACATCGCTGCTCGATAATTTGTACTCTGGTGGTGGCGGTGGCTCTATCACTTCAAATGCAACTGGCGATGGTGTGCAATTAATTTTTCCAGTCACATTCATACCATCAGCGATCTACATCAATGGCATCTATCAAAATCAGAACACTTATTCTGTAGCAGGCGGCAATGTGACTTTTACACAAGCGCCGCCTCAGACTTCAATCATTGAATTTGTTCTGGGATAAGGAGAAGAAAATGCTAAAAACTGTTGGATTCCCATCAACACGCACTGGCGATCAGACCATCGTCAATGGCAATTTGGTAATTGGCACTGCAGGAAAAGGCATCGACTTCTCTGCTGATCCATCAACACCAGGCATGACAAGCGAGCTGCTTGATGACTATGAAGAGGGAACATGGACCGCTACATTACTTGATGGCGTAAACACTATCACAACCTTGACTGGCGTATATACCAAAGTTGGACGACTTGTTTCTGCGCTTTTGTATGCCCCAGCAGGATATAGCGGTATTGGTCTAACTGGCGCATTCACCATCACCGGATTGCCATTTACTCCAGCAGCAGATTCTTGTGGCACTTCTTTGATACAAGCAAGGGCCGCAACCATTGCCATCAGAGCAATGGTATTTGGTGGTTTAACAACAGTGTACTTTTACACCACATCTACAGAAACACAAGCCACGACAAATCAAATTCTTACCAATGCAGCACAAAATCAACGAGTTTATTTTTCGTTGACGTACAACGTATAAAGGAAAAATCATGACTCTGACAAAAGCATCCTTTTCTATGATCACTGGTGCTCCAGTGAACGTCATGGACTTTGGCGCTGTTGGTGATGGGATTGCAAATGATCTTCCTGCGCTTCAGGAGGCTCATGATTCACTTCCTGCGTCTGGTGGAACGATCTATCTTCCGAGAGGCAATTACTGCCTGACGCAAGACAACTCTTACCTGGTGATCTCAAAGTCGAATGTGACTGTGCTTGGGGATGCTGGCGCAATCATCAGCTCTCCTGGAAGTGCAGACCCAGAAATCACAACTGGCAATAGGTACTTGAGTGGCATCCGCGTCACAGGAAATGACTGTGTTGTTTCTGTGAATATGCGTGGACCTTCAATTCTTTGGGTTCCAGACAATGCCACTGATGTGTTCACTGTTCGAGACATGAGGCTATACAACCCTTATGTCGGAGGAATCTATATTCAAGGTGACAAGGCTTTTGATGTTCTTACCGTGGAGAACGTCACTTTTGAAAATGCTCGTGACCTTGCATCTGATCCTGGGAACTATGAGGCCATCCAACGCAGTTCTGCCTCCACTGATCCAATGGGCAACCTTGTTGTGGTCAGCAACTGCATTTTCAGAAGCATGGCTGGTGGCGTAGACGTTCACAATGTCAGAGACGTGATGATCTGCAATGGAACAAGTTTCCAAGGTTGCGACATCCTCGCAATTAAGCTGTCAATGCTCAGTGGTTATAACCCGCAAAACTTGACTGTTGACGAGACTGTGGTAATTGATGGTGCTGCTGTAAATCCTTTGAGCGCCAATCGTCATATTGCTTGCACTGGACTTGGAAGAACATCTGCAAACTTCGCCTTGTATGCCGCATTTATTCAGGTCTTCGACAATGTTCAATTTCACGGCAAAATTCGCAACTTTGCAAACAATGTTGGCTTGGCATTTTTGGACGGAAGCTACATTGATGCAGTGTTAAATCTTGACCGTTCAACATACGAAAATTGCACCACTGCAATCTTGGATGTCCAAGGAACCGTGTCAATGTGCGACATGCAATTAACGTCTGCAAACATTGTCGCCACAAATGTCTCAACAGTTCGTAGTCTGACATTTGCAAAAAACAGGATGGTCAACAGCTATGCGCAGTTCACAAAACGATGCGTGCAAGTTGGCAGCAAGTACAACATCACAAACAACGTGATCAACTACAACGTCAACAATCTTGGCGCTGTGCGAATTTCAAATCTGCTTGTTGATAATGCACCGACAGTCTTGTTTGACCAAAACGAGGCTTCAATAACTGGAGGCGGAAACACTCTGGTAGCAACTGATGGCGGCACTGGAACCAGAATGCTTGTCGGCGCAGACAATAAACTTTCTGCTGGCAACACCATCACTGGGCAGTATCTGACCAATTACGAGTACAAGACCGTTGGCCCATACACAGGAAGTCTTGATTTCCCTCTGTACTCTGGCCAGATGACGCTGGTTAATACAAACTGCACAGGCTTTATGCAGTACGTCATCCAAGATGCAGTTTCACCAAACATGCCTGTCGGAACCATCATCAAGGCCGTGCGTACTCACCCTGTCAATCAACTGCAATTCGCTTGTGTTGGTGGAAGCATGAGTGGATACACATCTGCATCTTTGGACTCACAGTATGCGTCGATTGTTCTTGAAAAAATCGGGGCAAATTCGTGGGTAATCATTTCGACACTTGGCACCGTTACGTTGCTGTAAATTTAACTGGAGATCAACATGGCACTCAAGCACAATTTTGAAAAGACAGAACAGAACTTCGATGGAGTTCTGGTAGCAAAAGACGCATACTGGAGAGTTGAGCAAGTCTCTGGGAACAAATTGCAATGCAGCATCATTGCAGTCGCATATACCCAAGAAAATGGTGTTGCTCTTGGGTCAAAGAACTACCAATTTGCCCCAGAAATGGACGGCGCAAATTTCATCAAACAGGCATACTTGCATCTGAAGACTCTTCCTGAGTTTTCTGGCGCAGTTGACTGTTAAACCAAGGCCAGAACGGATTCTCTGGTCGGAATAGGAGAGCATCATGCTTGAAAAAGTTACGGTCGTTGACCGAATTGAAATTTTGGAAAATGGATGCGCGCAAGTGCGCACCAAGGTGGTCGTGCTTGAAGATGGCAAGCAGATCAGCAGCACCTTTCATCGTCATGTGGTTTCCCCTGGTGACGACTACAGAAATGAAGATGCGCGCGTGCAGGCTATCTGTTCTGCCACGCACACTGCTGACGTAATTGCAGCGTACAAAGCAGCCAAGGCTGCGCAAGGAGTCTGACATGGCCACCAACAGTCAAATCGCATTCAACCCGCAAGGCGAAACCGTAGTCATCGCAGCCGCTGTCGCGCCTCCGCTTGGCGTGCAAGTCCCGGTCTATCAGAAGTTCTCGGACCATGTGGCTGGTCAGATGCGCATCGTGAACGCCAGTGCCAATGTGGTCCATCTTGGCTATGGTCCGACCGCTTCCGAGGCACAGGCCAATGCTGTGGCGGCCACTGCAGGAAACCCTGCACCCAGCATCCCGCTGGTGGCTGGCGCTGTTGAAATCCTGCGCTTCTCGGCCGGCCTGTACTTCAGTGGCGCAGCCGGTGGTGCCTCGACGGTCTACATGACCCCTGGCGAAGGCCTCTGATGGAGTCGGACACGATGCTGCAGGAACAACAAGAAGGCATTGACCTGGTCAAGTATGGCGTCTTGTGGCAGAAGGTCCAGGACATGGACAAGAAGGTCGACAAGATGGAGCGCAACGTCGAGGAGCTGTTGGCGCTGGCCAACAAGGGCAAGGGCGGCCTGTGGTTCGGCATGTCCATAGTCTCTGGCGTCTCGGCTATGGTCGGTTACGCCTTGAACTACTTCAAGCACTGACCATGTCTGAGCACGATCTATCCCGCGAGCTGGCCATCCTCAAGGAGCAGGCCAGGGTCGAGCTGAACAAGCTGGAGGCCACCTCTCCAGCCAAGGACGTTGCCGGCCGTGCCATCGGCAAGCAGGGTCTGTTCTACATCACGTTTATCGTGTGCATTGGCGTGGGCGCGTCAATCGTGCTCGACAACGAGAAGATCGCTGCTGTCATGGGGCTGCTGGGCGCTGCCCTGACTGCGTTGATCTCCATGCTCAACGGCATCGCTGGCGCGAACGCCAAGCAAGAGAAGCCAGAGTTCGAGGTCATCAAAGACCTGATCAACAAACTCGACCGGCTGGATCGTCCAGAGCAGCCCATGAAAGTCACGGTCCAGGGCGACAAGGTGACGGTCAGCAAGGGCGATGACGTGGTCACAGCAGCGAGGGATTGACATGGACTGGCTCAAGCAGATCGCACCTACCATCGCCACCGCACTCGGCGGCCCACTGGCCGGCATGGCCGTCTCGGCCGTCTCCAAGGCCATTGGCGTGGACGAAAAGGAAGTCGGAGACCTGATTGCCAACAACAAGCTGACGGCCGACCAGATCGCTCAGGTCAAGTTGGCAGAGATCGAGCTGCAGAAGCAGGCGCAAGAGCTGGGGCTGAATTTCGAGAAGCTGGCGGTCGATGATCGCAAGAGCGCCAGGGACATGCAGGCCACGACTCGTTCGATGATGCCTCCTATTCTGGCTGGAGCTGTAACCATCGGATTTTTCGGCATCATGGTGATGATGTTCTTTAACCAGATCGACAGCAACAATCCGGCCATCCTGATGATGCTGGGCAGCCTTGGAACTGCCTGGACAGGCATCATTGCCTACTACTTTGGCTCGTCTGCTGGCTCCCAGGCCAAGACCGATCTGCTCTCCAGAACCACCAAGTGAAGACGCCATGAAACAGAATTTCGACGCTGCGCTGGCTGCCGTGCTGCACCACGAAGGAGGGTTTGTGAACCATCCAAAAGACCCAGGCGGCATGACGAACCTCGGCTGCACCAAGAAGGTCTGGGAGGAACACTGTGGCCATGAAGTGGACGAGAAGACCATGCGTGCGCTTACGCCTGCTGACGTGGCACCTCTGTATAAGACCAAGTACTGGGACAAGGTGCGCGGCGATGAGCTGCCGTCTGGCGTCGATTACGCTGTCTTCGATGCAGCCATTAACAGCGGCCCAGGAAGGGCTGCAAAGTGGCTCCAGGCGTGCGTTGGCGTCGAGCAGGATGGTGGCATAGGACCAAAGACTTTGGCGGCTGTGTCGGCCTTTGACTCGCAGCAGCTCGTCGAGGACTATTCCAAGCGCCGGCTGTCATTCCTGATGGACCTGCCAACCTGGCCAACCTTCGGCAAGGGCTGGGGCAGGCGCGTGGCTGATGTGCAGGCCAAGGCCACCGGCATGATCGGCTAAGACGGCAGGCGCTCGCCTGTTTCGAAGTCCTCGCGGCCGTCCATTGAGTGGTGCAGCCACACTCCATCGTCCAGCGTCGGCTTGCACCAGCAACTACCATTTGTCTCGTGGTCGCGCAGGTCGTTCAGCGGCACAATATGCCAGCCTGCGCAGTTGCAGTCCCGGCCCTGGCGGCAGTTCTGGTTGCAGCTCATCTTTTACGGCACGCTTCGCGCATGGCCGGCGTGAAGTCAGGGTGAAACGATGCCATGCTGCAGTCGATGATGCGCCTTTCTGGTGCCAAGGCAGCAGACGCTGCGATCAAAACGATCCAGAGGCAGACCACCAGTATTGCGGTCAGCACCACCAGCATGGCGGTGGCCATCTTCTTGAGGTTGCAGCAACTCACTTCAGGTCCAAGAATATGCAAGCGTAGTTGTGGCGCTCGCCTTTGGAGTCGGTGTAGGTCTCGCCACAGCCAACCATCCACTCCATGAGCAGGATGGCCATTGCTACGCCAATTATCAAGGCCAGTACCAAGTTGATCAGCTTCCTCATTTCTTGGCCTCCGAAGGTGGCACCCAGCCCATTGCGCGAAAGCGCTCCATGATGTTGGTGGCTGCTGCTGGCACATAGCGCCAGTTGGGATTGAGCAAGCTGGACTTGGTGGCCAGCCAGGCCGGCGCTTGAGGTTTTGGGGATTGCATGGTGGTCTCCTTCAGTCGGTCACGAGGCAACCGTTCTCGATGCGCATGAAGCGCATCAGGTCCAGCTCGTTCACCACCTCGATGATGGCCTGCTGGGCGCGCTTGGTCAAAGCGCAGCGCTGGCAGGTGGCCAGGATGCGCGCGGCCGTCTCGTGGTGGCCGAGGCTGTGGAAGTCGCGCGCCTTCTCGATCTCGCGCTTCTGGGTCTTGTTCATGGTGTTCTCCTTGGTGGTTGTTGAAGCGCCCCGGAGGGCGCTGGGTTGATCAAACGCCACGCACGGCCGTCAGCTTGCCTTGCATCGTCTGCGACATCAGGTACTTGGCACGATTTAGCGTCTGGCGTGCGCCTTCGACATCGCCATGCGCCATCTGCTCTTGGGCATCAGACATCAGGCCAGACACGACCATGTTGACGCCACAGGCTTGGTAGGTGATGGACTCAAAGACGTTGTCGACGAAGTCCTCGATGTCACAGCCGTAGACTGCTTGCTGGTTGGCTTGCTTGGTGGTGGTTGCATTCACGGTCAGCTCCTTGCTGGTTGGTTGCGATGGCCACATCTTACCACGATTTCCCACGATGGACGCAAGTAGGTGAAAACCCCTAGACAATCTCCACATCGTGCGGCTGCTTGCGGCCGTCCAGGATGGCGTGGATGCGCTTCTCGGTCAGGCGGTGGCACCTGATCATGGTGCGTGCCGGCAGCATGTCCAGCAGCTCTCCGTAGTTGGCCAGGACGGTGCGCACGGCCTGAATGCCAGGACCGTCCAGCCTGATGGACTTGCCTTCGCGCTTGTGGCGCTGGCCGGCCAATGCCAAGCCGCGGATGGCGTCCATCAGCAGGCCGCTGGCGTCCTCGCAGACCTGCATCTCGACCACCAGGGTCTCCAGCATGTTGACGGCATCGCTGACGACCCGCCAATCCTCTTTGCCAGGCTCCGAGGCCGTCTCCAGGGCGTGCAGCCCCTGGTACATGCGCGTGAGCTGGTAGGTGCGCTGCTCTTGCGGCAGCGGCTCGCTGGCGCTGGCCATCAGCTCGTCCCAGTGGGTGTATGTCACTGGCCGGCCAGCCAGCTTGCGCTTGCCTGACTTCTTCATGGCGCGATCACGTCCACCAGGCTGATGGTGCCCTGCTCACGATCCAGGAACACGGCGATGACCGGAGGCCGCGGCCCACCGATGACCTGGCACGCGGCCAGGCTGATCGGTGCAGGCCGCAGCAGTGCCACCAGGATGTGGCGCTTGTCGTTCGGGCTGTCTGCAGCCATCAGTACGACCTCCAGACCTCGATCTCAACGATCCACAGGT
>JACCDW010056364.1_pt1 | contig 13620 bp, 8 predicted proteins | sample 7449781 | NCBI WGS metagenome assembly JACCDW01 (sample SAMN15323449, study PRJNA562643) | freshwater metagenome | isolation source: river surface water | place: USA:Blue River Watershed | collected 2017-08-18 | reverse complement strand
CAGCATGCCTTTAATAATGACTCATCCCCAGCGCGCTATCAGAAAGAACCGGCCGATTTAGCTTGGAGTAGAACAATAAATTTCTTCAAAAAACATTTGAAGGAATAATAACTTTTGTTTTGACCTAGGTTTCCAATACCTAAGATGAGGCAGGGGTCACGTCCGACTCGATTCCTTCCAGGGCTACTCAAGTTATCGAACAAAATAAAAAGGACATCTCCTGCGAGATGTCCTTTTTAATAGTTCAGCAATTTATTTTATTGGTATAACTTAAATAAAAAAACCATTTCAGATGGATTTAAATAATATCCACTGTCCATAAATTTATCCTTGGTTCTAGCCAAATAAATTCCCTTACCAGTTGTTTTGGCACCGTTAAGTTGATTTAGTTCATCTTGAGTAAGCATTCTCACATCAGAACCCCATGAAACTTGAACACCTAGGCGATCATCATCTTGGTAATCATAATTATTTTCTTTTTTGTAAGCCGAAAACAAATCTAAATGAATTCTATTTAACTGATTACCACTTAACGCTAAATAAGTTTCATCCCCTAATGCAAATATTCGCCAAACTACATTTCCACTTCTGTCATCATTTCCATCATCATCCTTTTTAACTTCCTCTGTTGCAAACTCTAATTGAAGCGCTTTGCGGTAATTATTATTTTCCTCTGAATCAATCAGTTTTTTTACATTAAATAAGAAGGATTCATTATTACCGTCACTATAGTTAAAGGTTACTAATTTATTTTTTAAAATTTCTAATTTGGGCATATTAGAGTTAAACCATTCGAGATTTTTATTAACCAATAATTGATTAAATTTTGAGGCGGAATTCAAAACTATATTAGGAGAAACCCCATAAAAGGATATGCTGTTTGCATCTAGCAATTCAGGTATATTCACAACATGGCCATCTTTTTTTGAAGAGTAGTCATTGTTACCACCTAGTTTCTTATCTCCAATTATAACACCAACCAAGGAAAAACTAAATGTGTTATTATTTAAGGGTGTTTGATTTTCAAAATAGGAGTTAAGAAAATCACTTGACTGAGCTTTTGTAACTACAGAAGTGGATGCCATCAATAAAAGTGCAAGAATAATTGAATATTGATTTTTCATTAGCTTAAAATTTATATGTTGGTTGATAACATTTTAAACTTAAAATTTGTTTTAACTTTTTGCAAAGAAAATTTATTTAGTGGCAATTAAATCAAATAAATGCCCTTTTTTCATTATATTATTCTCCACAACCTAAGAGAAAAAATGAATCAAATCGACGCTAATTGGGTAGCCGCCCACACGAAACACCGCATTACGAAAGGACATAAAAAAACGTTTGGACACGTGCTGGTGATTGCTGGAAGTCCAGGCAAAGTGGGGTCAGGTATTCTTTGTGCCAGAGCAGCTTTGCACGCGGGTTGTGGGTTAGTCACGGCGATGATTCCAGAGGAAGGTGTGACTGCCTTATTAGCAGATAGTCCAGAAATCATGTATACAATTGCTCCCTTAAAAGAATTGGATCTTAGTAGTTTTGATGCGATTGCAATTGGGCCTGGGATTGGGTTTTTAGGTGATGCGGTTGAAAATGTGCGCTATTTATTAGAAAATTATCTAGGTCCCTTGGTGCTAGATGCTGATGCGCTTAGTATTTTGGGTTTGAATCCTGAATTATTGAGTTTGCTGAATGAAAGACATATTTTGACGCCACATATTGGGGAGTTTGCACGAATTCAGGCGTTCTCAGGCAATAGTGAACAGCAGAGTTTCGCTTTCGCGCATGCGCATTCGACGAATTTGATTTTGAAGTCCTCTCCTACATTGGTTTCGTTGCCATCAGGCCAACAGTTTGTGAATACGACGGGAAATGATGGGATGGCAACAGCGGGTTCTGGCGATGTTTTAACGGGAATTACAGCGGCACTTTGTGCGCAAGGTTATGAGAATACAACGGCAGCTTGCCTAGCGGTCTATGTGCATGGATTAGCGGCTGATATGGCAGTGGAATCGCAATCGAAATCCAGCTTAGTGGCGTCGGATATTATAGCAAGTCTGGGTAAAATGAGGTTGCTGGACTAATACCTTTGGTAAACATCAGGAAAATATTTCAGCGTACCGGCCGAGTCAAAATCCACGATGGTGTACCAAAAAATAACAAGGTAAGGGTCTTTAGAGGCGAGCGGGATATTTTTAGTCTTCTTCTTTTGTATATCAGCTTTAATCAAATCTTGTTTTGTGTTTAGCACTAAAGAGGCTAGTTCAAGAGGCTTTTCTACCCGGACACATCCGTGGCTGAAAAAGCGATTTTCTTTCGCAAAAAGATGCTTGGAATCGGTGTCGTGGAGGTACAGAAAATAAGGATTGTTGAATTGAAATTTCAAGGAGCCTAAAGAATTTGCGTTACCACTGTTTTGGCGTAAAGTATAGGGAAAATTACCCCGGCTCAAACCACTCCAATTCACGGCAGCGGGATCAACTACTTTGTGAGTAGAATCTAGAACGCGGATACGATTTCTTTTTAAATAGCCCGCATTCTTAATGATGCGTGGCAACATTTCACGGGTGGCAATATTTCGAGTCACATACCAAAAAGGATTAATCGTCATTTGGTTTAGAGAGCTCAACAAGGTGGAGGTAGGCGTTCTTTTCTTGCCTACTACTACTTTCATCGTCACTTGTTTCTTGCCATGATCGAAAACTTGAAGGGTAGCAGACGGAATATTAACTAAGATAATCTTGTGCTTCTTTTTTAGGCCCTCTAACCACTGGTAATTATTAGCGGCAATCGTTAATTGGCGTTTTTTCCAAGGGTCTTTTTCCTCCGATAACCTACGTCTAATTTCAAGCACTTCATTACTTACCGTGGCAGATGTGTCTATGGCAGGCACAAAACTCTTGTAACGAAAAAAGGGTGTATAAATTTTTTGTGAGAAGGCACAAAAAGAAATAAGAAACAGAATAATTGTTTTTAATGCACTCATTTAATCGGGACAAAACGACCTAAATCAATTGATTAGATGAGTGAAATTACCTGCAATTAGAAGAATAACCAAAAACTTTTAACACGATTAATTTAACGGTCAAAAATTGCCTTCTACTCCATTAAATCGAGATGATGGCGCCAGCCTTTAAGTATTAATGTGGGGCGCCCGTTTCGAATCGATGGTTTTACGATTTCGCCATCTAAAATCCAGCGTTTGTAGGTTGCGGTTTTTGGACTAAAAAAGAGCGTCCAATTCTTTTTCTGACGAAACTTATACGTACTTTTTTTCGTGCTTCGAACATAAGAAACATCAATAGCGTTATCCCCTATTTCCACTTTTTTTATGGAGCCTGAATGAAGCGAATCTGGCCAGGATGGGTGTAAATAAATCTCTTTTTTATAGGCCAAAGGCTGTATTCCAAAAAACTGATGAATCACCGGCACTTCAAACGCATAACTATTCCAGGCCTGCGTCATCATTCCATAATCTGGCGAAACTTCGTATATCGAACCCGGCAAAGCAAAGGAGAATGTGCGCAACATGCGTTGCACAAGATTATAAGCCTGGTTTGGGTGGCCATAATTGTTCTCCGAAATAGCTTGCACACCTGTAGGTAAGGTCATCACGGTACCGGTGTAAGTGAATTCAGATTTACCAACTTTGGCAGCATAGGATTCCGCCTTTTCAGAATTCGCAGAACGATCAATTCCGGTCACATACATCCCAAATTTATTACGGAACTTCTCTGCAGTTTTCAAGGCTTCCGAGGCTTTTTCTGCATCAGCCAATCCCGTTTCCAAAGGTGTATTCACCACCCAATTATGATGCAAAACAAAACCCCTTTTCGTGGTATCTGGGTTAGCCGAAATTTGCTTTTCCAAAGCCTGCAGTTCCTCCACAGCCCAGTCATTTTTCAATCCAGTTGCGCGCTCAATGGCATCTTTCGTCAAGCGCAATGCTTGATCCTTTGTTCCTCTGAAGTCTGCAAATGAATGCGACGAGGGTACCCAGAAATCGTTGTTAACTTTGAATCGAATCGCTTCATATTTTGCAAAATAGTCCTTAGCTAACTCCGCGCGACCCAAGGCCTCCGCTAGCTTAGATGCGTCTAAAAAAGCTTTACCGCTGTAGGCCGCCACATCAATCATCTCGGAATCCAATCCATGAATTTCCATCATTCCGTTTCCATCCGGAATCAAATTATGGTCCTTGTCCTGCTGCATTAGCCATTCAAGGCCTTTTTCAACCACGGGAAAATACTTCGCTAAAAAAGCTTTATCACCGGTCCAGCAATATATTTTGTATATCAAGGAGGCAAACTGAGGCGTTTCATTGACATTCCCTGGATTATAAACAGATCCGTTTGTGCTTACCTCGTGGACAATTCTGCCGTTTCCATTCGTCTTTTCAGAGAGTTTAGCGATTAAGTCAATCGTAGAGTAAGCGATGTCTTTTCGGCCAGAGGAGATCAAGCCTTGCAAAGAATAGGTCATATCTCCGCCAAAAAACCAGGGGTAATCCGGCATCCCCGCCGTAATGCCGCGACCGATTCCATCGACATCATTAATCAGCCAATCCGCATTGTATTTTAACCAGCGCATGGCTTTGGTTAATTCGGGATCCGAAAGCTGGATTTCAGATTGAGCAGCTATTTTTTGATAGCGTTGTTTTTTAGCTAGGACTAAGGAGGGCCCATTTTCTAATACCGTCCCAAAAGTGGCTAATGCCTCCGATTCAGAAACAATAGAACCCGATATCACAAAGGGAAACGAGATATGTCCATTAGCAGGAATTTCAAGCGAATAAGTAGATTGAGAAACGGCAACATTCGGCTTTTCAGACAGACGCGGCAAGGCCACGTTTTTAGCAGAAAAAGAGCTCCCTACTACCGAAAACCAATTATTTGCAGAGTCCTTTAAAACTATTTTGCTCTCCTTAAATTGCTGCAAATCCTTCGAATCCACCATCCCGGTTCTTTCCCCTATCCAAACCGGCCGTAAATTCGAACGCGTGATAAGCGAAAATTGTATCGATTTTTTAACTGATGTTTTATTCGTAAAAAGATATTCTACATAGACCGCCTTCTTCCAATCGGGAACGAATTGAAATCGTTGCACTTGGATTTCTGATCCCGTATAATCCTGCTGATTTGCGAATGGATAATTGGTGAAGGAAGATGCTTTATCCAGCTGAACAACTTTGCCACCGTCCGTATAAGAAGCTTCGAAACCGTCCAATAATTTAATGGGATGAGCCCAGATACCCCCCATCTCATCTTTCACGTGCCAACCCATAGGCGGAAACGATCCATCTTGGTGGCCCACAAGGTATAATTTATCTCCCGCGGTGACGAAGGGAGTAGATAAATACGCAGCTTGACCAGGAATAGATTCAGATGAACGAATGTAGTCGGACACTCTAGTTTGAGCAAATAAGCTGCTGCTGATCAGGAATAAAAAAAGAAATCTCATAGAAGTTGAAATTAATCAAATTCTATGAGACCTCACTTAAATTCTTTTTTAAACGCCTAAACTCCAACCTTCGCGATACGTGCGTTTAACAAACTGATTCGCGGCGTCGAAATTCGTTACACGCATATTCTCATTATCCCACAATAATTTCGTGTTCGAACCTGGATAGTGATTTCCTTTGCCTGTCGGGCGAGGGAATGGCATATCCGCCACCCGAATAGCTAGGTTTGCCATCAAGATTGCTTCCGTTAATGGACCTGCTAATTCGAATGGGGAGCTTAATTGCTTGTTACCATAACCTGCAATTGCACCTTCCACCCACTGTGCGTAATGACCATCTGCGCTGCCCGGAACGCGCTCTAATTTTTGCTTTACTTTTACTTCTTGATTTCTGGTTAAAGGTAATAAACGAGGGTTAGCCGCGTATTCGCTGGCCATCATTTTACCTTTGGTTCCAATAAACAAGATACCAGAATTTCCATCGCCAAATAATTCATCTGGTCCTAATTCCTCCGGTCGCTCTGGCTTAATTCCGCCGTCCATCCAATGCATGGTTACTGGTCCCTTTGTCTTGGAGGTTTTTGGGAAAGTTAAGGTGGCGTGACTTGATGGAGGACAGCTGTCTGGGAATACCCCTCTTTGGCCAAAAGCCGTAAACACACTGCCCACACTCGCCTGCACATCTGAGGCATATTTTAATCCCAAAACGCGGAACGGTGCTTCCATTAAATGGCAACCTAAATCACCCAGAGCTCCTGTTCCATAATCCCACCAGCCTCTCCAGGAGCCTGGAATCAAATTATCCACATAGTCCTTGTAAGGTGCGGTTCCTAACCATAAATCCCAGTCTAATCCTGCTGGTACCGGTGGTTTCGCGGTAGACCAAGGAATCCCTTGTGGCCAGATAGGTCTGTTTGTCCAAATTTGGACTGTATGTACATCCCCTATAATTCCTGCATCAAACCATTCTACTAATTGGCGAACACCGTCTCCGGAAGAACCCTGGTTCCCCATTTGTGTCACCACTTTGTATTTATCAGCCGCCGCCGTTAACATGCGCGCCTCATAAATATCGTGAGTCATTGGTTTTTGAACGTATACGTGTTTTCCTAATTGCATGGCAGCCATCGCCTGAACCGCGTGGTTATGATCTGGGGTAGAAACAGAAACCGCATCAAAATTTTTCGATTCGACCTCCATCATTTTACGCCAATCCTTGTAATATTTCGCCTTTGGATAAGCGGCAACTGAATCTTTAGCTTGACGATCATCTACATCGCATAGAAATGCAATTTCAGCCTTCCCACTTTCATAGAATTTTTTCAAATCCGATTTTCCTTTTCCTCCCACTCCTATACCAGCTACTAATAATTTATCGCTAGGAGCTAAAAATCCTTTTCCTCCCAAAACATGGCGAGGTACAATATAAAAACTGGATGCTAAGGCGCTTTTTTCCAAAAAGCTTCGTCTAGAGATGCTCATGATTCAATCGTTTTATAGGTTTATTTTTTTCTAAATTAGAAATAAATAAAATATAAACTACTATAAATCAATCAATTCAGAAATTTCCCTGGGTGCACTTCGTCGTGCGCTGTGTGATCTTGGTAAAATTGGGCAATGCGTAAAAGAGTACCTTCGTCATATAATTTCCCCACGAATGAAATCCCGGTAGGTAAGCCGCTTTTCGCATCTAAACCGGTGGGTACACAAACCACGGGATGGCCTGTTAAATTCGTAATTGCCGATTGATTTCCGCCTCCACGGGACGGACAAATGATGGCATCGTACTGAGAAACGACCTCGTTCACTTTTTGCATTAATACATAACGGTGGCGTTGGGCATTGATGTACTCTACTGCAGGAACAAAACGAGCGGTTCTGAATTGGTTAGGCCAATCATATTTTGTTTGGCGGGTGAGTTGATCGTCGATATTTTTACGGGTCATCTCGTCAAATTGCGCAGCACACTCTGCCCCGATCACGACGTCCATGATGTTAAATGGGTAGGCTTTTTCGTCTGGAAATTCCACTGGAATTAATTGTACGCCTTGCTTTTTCAGGTCAGCTAACACCTTCCATTCGCTGCGCGTGGTATCTTTGATTTTGTCAAAATAATTTTTTGCATACCCAATCTTCATTCCTTTCAAAGGTCGATTTGACTGGTAATTAAACGGCATATGTACGGCTGCTAAATCCTTTCCATCCGTCCCGTGCAAGTAGTGAAATACAATCGCCGCATCGTTTGCGGAACGACAAATAGGACCTACTTTATCTAAAGAATAACTTAAGGCCATCGCTCCCGAGCGAGAAATACTTCCAAAGGTGGGACGCAAACCCGTAGCACCACAGGTCGTAGAGGGCGATACAATGCTCCCCCAAGTCTCTGTCCCAATGGCAAAAGGGACTAAACCAGCTACTGTCGCAGAGGCAGACCCCGCGGAAGAACCAGAGGATCCGAAATTCAAATTCCACGGATTTTTCGTTCGTCCTCCATACCAATAATCGCCCATAGCTAAGGCACCTAGGGTGAATTTTGCGACTAAAACAGCCCCTGATTCTTTTAGTTTAGCATACACATAGGCATCTTCATCGATTTCCTGATCCTTGTAGGGAGCGGCGCCCCAAGTCGTTTTGGTGCCTTTAACCGCAAACAAATCCTTCAAACCGTAAGGAATTCCATGCAATAAGCCCCGGTATTTCCCTGCTGCTATTTCCTTATCCGCTTGACGCGCCTGCGCTAAAGCGATGTCTTCTTGCACGCTGATCACGCATTGCAAGGTAGGACCGTGTGTCTTAATTCGCTCAATAAAAAAAGAGGTTAATTCGACCGAGCTGATTTGTTTCGTCTTAATCAAATGCGCGAGCTGATCGATGGAATAGAAAGCTAAATCGGATTTTTTAGAGGGTAACTTCGCCTTCACAGCTGGCCATACTACCGGACGCTGAGTTTCATCAAATTTCATCCCTGGAAGTTTTGGGCTTTGCCAAAGACTTAAAGGCACATTATTATTCAAAGACAGCGCATGCATAGCCTTGTAGTTCGCTAGATTATCCACGACATCCGAATAGAGTGTATCTAATTCTTGCGTCGTAAAAGTTAAATCAAACAGGTTAGCAGCACCCGAAAGATCAGCTTTTGTTTGAGCAAAAAGTGGGCTGGCGAACAACAGAAAGAAGGCGGTTTTTTTCATGTTACTGGATCAATAATTTAGCACGTTGCTTATTAATTTGAATGAAATAGATTCCTTTGGACATATTCTCTACCGAAATAGCCGTTGAATTTAAACCCTTCGTTTGAGTCACATTTTTCTGGTACAACTCTCGCCCCATGGCATCCACTAACTTCAAAGTTGTTTCACCTGCAACGGGGGAATCCCAATCTACTTTTACAAAATCACGAGCCGGGTTCGGATAGAGCTTAATGCTCGGCGATTCGTCCTCCACACTCATAATATTAAAGTCAGGGGTAGACCAAGGTACTAAGCCTAGATTTGTGGTATTCCATGGCACATTCGTCAATAAATGGAATTCACCCGGAAGTAAATTCATCTTTGCCTCTACATCATTTATTTCAACTGATTTTCCACTAAAATAATCATACCAAGTACCTTTTTTAGGGAAGCTAGCTGAAATGACCTGCGCATTTACATCCGGATTAGCTAAGACCAGCAAATAATCTGACCCTCTCGTTAATAAATTTCGCTTCACAGCGGATAGCGCACCGACGGTAAAATCAGTCGTTGTAAATATAGGTTTGGATGATTTTAAGGCTCCTAAATGTTGATAAACCTTTAATAGTTTAGCGCGCTCTGTCTCTTGTGCGTAATTCCATTTCAATGGTTTCACTCCGGTTCGACCATTTTCATTGATCGAAATGTCATAACCTAACTCCCCAAATTGCCAAATCAGTTTAGGCCCAGGAATCGTGAAAAAAGTGGCTGCAGCCATTTTCATACGCTCTATTCTTTCTTGGGCTGTAAAGGTCTTTTTAGCCCCAGCAGTCATCTCCACCATCAATCGCTCTTCGTCATGGGATTCGATATAACTCACCACACTCGGATTATTAAAACCGCGCATTTTATAGGACGCTTGGCTTAAATCTTGGGTATATCCTTGAACGACACGGGTCATATCAGATTTACTATTTCCCCAAAAAAGCATTCCATAATTACCTAATTCATTCTCCTCATTATTTGCTGCAAAATGCTCTAACATGACATAAGCGGACGCATCATAGCTTCGAATTTTATCATAAATTCTTTTCCAAATACGCACGCGTGATCCATCATATTGACCCCACTGACCTACATTGCTACCTGATTGCGTTTGTGTGAAACCTTTGGACAAATCAAAACGATACCCGTCTATTTTATATTCATCTATCCAAAACTTAGTCACTAAATCCACTAGCCATTGCGTATGCACACTCTCGTGATTGAAATCATAAAACACACTGAATGGATGTGTTGCCGTCGGGTTAAAGAAGGGACTATTTGCAGCAGGTTTGGCCCCATCCCAATACATCTTCACATAGGGATTTTCGAAATCTGCCTGATTCAAAACGATATCCATGATGACCGCAATCCCATTCTCATGGCATTTATCAATCAAATATTTCAAGTCATTCTTTGTCCCATAAGCCTTATCTGGCGCCAGGTAAAATATGGGATTATATCCCCAAGAATCATTTCCAGAAAACTCCATCACCGGCATCAACTCCAAGGCATTTATCCCTAACTTCTTCAAATAACCAAGGGAATCAGCGACCGTTTTGTACCGACGATCCGCCACAAAATCACGAATTAACAATTCATATACGTGCAGATTATTGGGGGATGGACGTGTAAAACTAGTCGTCTTCCAAACATAATGTGTAGATCCCGCCTCAAAAACCGATACAATCCCCTTAGCTGCACTTGGATAACTTTTTAGACCCGGAAAAGTAGTGGACGTAATAAATTTATCATTGTTAGGATCTAGAATTTTCTCTGTCAAAGGATCCGCCACCGCTAAATTACCATCCACCCAATACTGGTAGGCCACCTCTTTACCTGGCGCCTGAACACCTAAATCAATCCAATACCGCAAACCATCCGCCGTGCGCTTCATCAAGTAGGCGGGTAAAGCATTCCAATTAGAAAACTCCCCTATTGCATATACGAACGAGGTCGATGGCGCATAAAAACACAGCACCACCCGATTGCCTATATAGTTAATCCCGTCTTTAATTCCTGCCGGTAAAGCTTCTGTTACCACCGCAGGCTTCGTTAGAATTCGCACCGAATCTATTAAAGTCGACGACCCCGCCGTTGCTTCTAAAACAAGCGTGTGCAATTTGCCCTTTTCGGAACCTAATGCATAGGTATAATTGATGGAATCAGAGGCAGAGGCGGTGGCTAGCACGGTTCCTGCAGATTTTAAACTAATCGATGAAGAGGCCGAAAACTTAGCCCTGATGGAAACGGATGTTCCCGCTTCCGCTAAAGTAAAGGACTCCGCAGGGGATAACCATTTCAATGAATAGGAACCCGTAAAGAGCGGAAGAATAAAATCTTCTGTTTGCGCTTTACCATCGCCGCTTTTTAATAACAATCCCAATTTAACAATCGGGTTGCCTGCCGGCACATTGAAATAGGTGCGCGGAGTAAGTTTGATTGACCACTTGTCATTACCTAATGAGGTCATTCGTCCTTTTTCGAAGGGAACACTAAAATTAGTTTGACCAGTGGGCTGGTATTTAAATGCATCCCCTGTCGCTAAATCCCCTGCACCTGACCATAAAAATACATCACTCGTTTTTCCTAAAAGTCCAGAGGCCCGTGAATCTTTTGCGAGCTTCAAATCAAAAATCAAGGTAATCTCTTTATCTCCGGATGGGAAAATTTCCGCTGTCGTTACTTGCGCACAAGTAGCGAAAGAGAATAACAAAAAGAATAGAATTCTCATCGGATTTCAAAAATTTGAGCTGACTTGCCAGGCACGCTAAGTGTTTTAGCAAAAACAACATCTGTCGATTCCATCACATTGTGCGCCTTCGCACCGGCTGGAAGAATCTCTTCGTAATGACTCAAATCAAGGTTACGAGATTCTGCATTTTTGTTTAGAACCACCATTACTTTGGCCTTATCTGTATACCGGAAATAGACATAGATGCCATTGCCTTCACCAGAATTCTCTGGACCAAAATGCAATAGCTTACCCTTATGAATTGCCTCAGAACCCTTTCTCCAAGTTAATATCTTCTTAAAGAACTCCTGCATCGCTTTCTCATCCGCCGTCAAATTCGCTCCCGTGAACGCATTTTTCGCATCACCTGCCCAGCCACCCGGGAAGTCACCCCGAATTTCGCCGTGCTCAGAGGATTTCGGATTGGACATTAACACTTCCGTTCCGTAAAATACTTGAGGAATGCCACGCGTTGTAAATAAATAGGTCATTGCCATCTTCAATAAGGATTGGTCGTGCTTCACTTGCGTGTAGGCACGTGACATATCATGGTTGTCCATAAATACCACTAGGTTATCCGGATCCGCATAAACTAAATCGTTTGCAATAGCACTGTAGATTTTATTCAAACCTTTACCCCATTCTTTGTCATTTTCGTTCATTGCCTCTGAAATGGCATTTTGTAACGGAAAGTCCATTAAAGATGGCAAGGATGATTTATACCCATCGCGGTTTACTTTTCCGCGCTGCCAATAAGACGTGATGATAGGATTCGATGACCATTCCTCCCCCACTAAATTCAAATTCGGATATTCGTTCAAAACGGCATCTGACCACATCGTTGCAAATTCCTTCGTCGAATAAGGATACGTATCGATGCGAAGACCTCCTAAATGCGCGTATTCAATCCACCAAATCGTGTTTTGGATGATGTATTGCTGCATAAACGGATTCTTTTGATTCAAATCAGGCATAGCTGGAACAAACCAACCTTCCGTTTGTAATTTCGCATCGTACTTTGATACATGCGGATCTTGAACTGTCTCCCGGCGGTGTGTCGTCGATGTAAATTTTCCACCAAAATTAATCCAGTCTTTAAAAGGCTTATCTTCCATCCACCAGTGGCCATTTCCACAGTGATTCAGAATGATATCTTTAATTAAATACATTCCATTCGCTTGGGTCTTCATCCCTAATTCACGGTATTCCTCATTCGTTCCAAAACGGCGATCAATCTTGTAATGATCTGTAATCCCGTAACCGTGGTAACTTTCTAAGGTTTGGTCATTTTCCACCTCCGGCATATTCCAGATAGCCGTGAATCCCATATTTTTTATATAGTCTAAATGATCTAAAATTCCTTTTAAATCTCCACCATGGCGATCGTACAATGCGCCTCTATTCAAGGACATATCGCGCATTCCAGCTACTTTATCATTCGCTGGATTCCCATTTGCAAATCGATCTGGAGTAATTAAATAGATCACATCCTTCGGGGAGTAGGACGAACGATTAGCTGATTTTTTTGCACGGGCTTCTAAAGCGTAATTCACGGTATGAATCACCGCACCATTCTTCTTGATCACTAATGGATAAGTTCCTGCCTGTGCTCCTGCCTCCACAACTAAGTCTACAAATAAGTAATTAGGACTATCGCCATAAGTCACTTTTTTAACAGTCAAACCCTTCTTGGCAGAGGTAACCACGCCGCCACTCAGGTCTTTTCCTTTAATCAATAATTGTAAATTTGGATTCTTCATCCCCACCCACCAATTCAGGGGTTCGACACGTAAATCTTGAGAAATAAGAGAGAATGAGGCACAAAATAGTAAGCCTAAAAAAAGGACTTTTTTCATAAATGTAACTAATAGTGAATGATTGAATAGAGCTAATTTAGCTTGAACGAAAATAGTCAAAAAACGGGACAACCAAGAAGTATCCCGGAAGAATCCTATAAAATCGATTAACCGATAAGTAAAATATGTCCGATTCATTTGGTATTATTCAGGCAATTGAAGATATTTGCTAGGAAAATACATCTAAATAACCCTAAGGACTATTTATTTAAATAATACAAATATAAATTTTAACTTTTATGTGTGGAATCGTAGCGTACATCGGAAAACAGCCAGCATTTCCCGTTATTTTAAAGGGTTTAAAGCGCTTAGAATACCGTGGATATGACAGTTCAGGTATTGCATTATTCGGTGATATGGT
>JACCDW010381813.1_pt1 | contig 13622 bp, 19 predicted proteins | sample 7449781 | NCBI WGS metagenome assembly JACCDW01 (sample SAMN15323449, study PRJNA562643) | freshwater metagenome | isolation source: river surface water | place: USA:Blue River Watershed | collected 2017-08-18 | reverse complement strand
TTGAAAAAGGTGTTGAAATCAATGGCGAGATGTTCTATAAAAAATCTGAACCACATAAGGCATCTGTAACAGGTGATACTGTGGGTGATCCATTTAAAGATACATCTGGTCCTTCAATGAATATCTTAATTAAATTAATGTCTATTGTTTCATTGGTATTAGCCCCAACTTTAGCTAAAATGCATCCAACTGGTGCAACTACTACTTCTAAAACTGTAGAGATTTCTGTTATCAATACTGATAGCACAAAAGCTATTGCTGATTCTGCTATGACTGTGACTATTAGTGCTGATGCAAAAACATTGGTTCAAGCATTACAAGAAGATGGTTTGGCTCCAAAAGATAATGTAAACATTCAAGTGAAAAATGGTAAGATCTCTGTTAATGGAACTGAATTAACTGAAGAACAAAATGCCAAATATGCTTCTTACTTACAAAAGAAGTAGTTTCATTTTTACGATATTTTAACAAAAAATCCCTCCGAATTTTCGGGGGGATTTTTTGTTATTTGAATCATTTTCGTAAATTACATACGAATTTAATCGTAATAATATGTCCAAGCAATTTAAACCTACAGAGAGTGAATTAGAAATTCTAAGTATTCTTTGGGATAAACAAAACGCTTCAGTAAGAGAAGTGCACGAAGTAGTCCAGTTAACAAAAGATGTGGGATATACAACTACCCTTAAATTAATGCAAATTATGCATGAAAAAGGATTGGTTTCTAGGAATGAATCTTCAAAAACTCATATCTATACTCCAGTCTTTGAGAAAGAACAAGCACAAGAACAATATATTACTAAAATGATAAAAACTTTATTTAGTGGTAGTAGTTCTCAATTGGTATTACAGGCTTTAGGTAATCATCAAAGCTCTCAAGAAGAATTAGCGGAGATTAAATCATTAATAGAACAAATAGAAAAAAGAAAATAAGTCTTGATGGCTATTTTATTTCAAATACCTGCTGCAATGTTGAATAGTATTTGGTTTATGTCCATCCTATTCTCTTTGTATGTTGTATTAAAATTCTTTTTGAAATTAAATCCTGCTAGGTCTTTTCTTTTAGCAGTTGGATTTGAATGTATTGCTACTATACATTTTATCTATTCCATTTTTCATACAAATTATTATAGTTTTAAAATAACCACTATTGCTATCCAAAGTTCATCCAATTGGATCAACTGGACTCCTTTGATTGGAATTGTTTATGCTATTGCACTTATTGCCTATTTAACTTATTTATTATTTGATTTTAAGCAAATAAATCAATTAAGAAATAACGCAGATTATACCAATAACCAATATTGGAATCAGTTATTACAAAAATTAGGTCTAGATAAATATTTAATTGGTACAAGCGCTGTATTAAAAGCTCCAATTACTTTTGGATGGATGGATACAGTTATACTTTTGCCAATATCAATTTTAAATCATCTTTCTATTGAGGAAGTGAAATATATATTATTACACGAAGTAGCTCATATTATAAGACATGATTTTATTGTTCAGCTATTCATTAAGTTATGTCATTCCATTTTATTATTTAATCCATTCTCCTATTTCTTCACTAAAGAAATCAATATTCAAAGAGAATTGGCTTGCGATGCCTGGGTTTTAGAAAGATTAAATAATCCTATAGCCTATTCAAAATCTCTTTACCAACTGGCTTTAGTGGCACATCAAGAACAAAATGAATTGACATTAAATGCTATTGGTTCTGAAAAAGAAATGTTAACTAGGATTCAATTTTTAAATAAACTTCCATTACAATCCTCGCGTTTATTTAAGCAGTTAGCCTTTGCATGTATTGTTTTGTTGGTCACAAGTATTGGATTCACCACTAATACATTAACCAAAACAGATGCTATTCAAAAATCTCAGGTCTTGAACAATTATAGAGTAGCTAGTTCAGTGTTTCCTAAAAGAAATAAGCAAGTTCAAGTGAATTCTACATCCGATCCAATTATAAAGATTTCTACATTAAAAGCACCTATAACTCCTAATGCTCCTCTTCAAGAAGAAGAATATACGGCTGCCGTTTCTAAAGCAGCAAATTGGATCAAAGAAAGAGAGAATCCATATCAATTTGTTAATTATTCTGCTTCTAGAGATTCCTTAGAATTTGAAGTGGCAGAAAAACTATTATTGAGATCTTTGATACAGAATTATCAATTGAGAAAGGAATTATTGAATGCTAAATTGGCCACAATTGCATCAGAAAGAGAAGCGCTTGATTTTCTTGAAAACAGCAAAGAGTGGAAAGAAGTATTACAATATGAAAATTGGGCAAGTACATTCTTAAAAAGACATCCAGAAGTAACTGTTCAAGATAGCCTAAGAAGATTTTAATAATTGTTGGGTTTGTTTACCACCACAACAAAATAATACATCTAAAATAGATAAGTTAGGAATAAACCCAATTGGGACTTCAAATACCTGCTGGTACTTTATTGGATTGGGGTATTCTTGATAGTTCTTAGGAAAATATGGGTCTCTGAAAACAGACGCATTATTATCTTCTTCATCCTGCTGAATGGTCCAGCTATTCTTACATTGAAGTCTTACCCATTGCTGCACTTCTACTAAAAATTCAAATAAATTATTAGAAGGGCGAGATAAAAGATCATTTATTCCCTGCTCATAATATTCAAAAAAAGGAGCTCTTTTATAGCATGTTTGAATTGATTTTATATGTTGGCTTTGCCACCCAGTGCTATAATCTATTAAAATATCTTGTAATCTATTTTTTTGATCTCTACCTCCAACAATTGGAATGGTTAAATTTAAAGGGCCTTGTGCACTGGCAATAATGGTTCTATTTTTAAAGCCCATTTTGGTGAATCGTTCCTCTTTATCAAAACTAATATACTGTGCATCATTTAAGGCTTTAATATAACTTATAGTGCCAAAATATTGTAGTTCTGTTAACATCATTCACTCCCTATCTTTTGTATGTTTGTACAAATATAACTATGAGAAAGTATTTATTAGCTGTTTTGACTATTTCCTTATTGATTATTTCTTGTTCTTCTCCAAAAGATTTTGAGTTTAAAGGTTTACAAGACATTAAAATTGAAAAGATCTCCATGGGGAAAAATAAGATCAACGCAAAGATTAAATACTTTAATCCAAATAATTTCTCCATGGTATTGAAGCAAATTGATTGTGATATCTTAATGAATAATCAACCTTTCACTAAAGTTCATTTGGATACCAATTTTGTCATTCCGGCAAATGCAAGTTTTATGGTACCTGCTCAAATGGAATTTGAAATGTCTTCTTTAGTAAAGAATAGCATGGATTTAATTTTTAATAAACCCATAAAGTTAAATATAAAAGGCAATGCAACATTGAGTAAAGGTATATTTACTAGAACTGTTCCAATTGCATTTGAGTCCAATCAAAAATTGAATTTGGGCGACGCAATACGAAATCTTAAATAATCTTTATTGATTCCAGGTAGATGGACTTTCTCTCCATTTCATCAAAGTATCATGTGTTGAAGGATCCACTTCTCCTTTTTCTACTGCTAACTCAATCATGCTAGCATAATTGGTCAAAGACAAATAAGGAACATTTGCATTTTTAAAGGCTTCGTCTGCAATAGAAAATCCATAATTGAAAATAGATACCATGCCGACTACTTCCAGTCCAGCATTTCTTAAAACATCTACCACTTGTAAACTACTTTTTCCAGTAGAAATTAAGTCTTCAATTACTAATATCTTGTTATTTGTTTGATAAGCACCTTCTATTTGATTTCCTAGGCCATGTTCTTTGGGTTTTGGACGAACATAGATATAAGGTAGTTTTAATTGATCAGCAGCCATAGCCCCCCAAGGAATACCAGCTGTTGCTACACCTGCTAACATATCTGCTTCTCCAAATTTTTCAAATATGACATTACACATTTCACTTTTGATGAAATCTCTTACATATGGGAACGAAAGCACTTTTCTATTATCACAATAAATAGGACTTTTCCATCCACTAGCCCATGTAAAAGGTTCATTGGGACTTAATTTAACGGCTCCTACCTGTAGTAATTTTTCTGCAACTGCTTTTTCGTTGGTCATATTTGTACTATTATTGTTGCGAAATTAAAGGCTAAAACCTAGATTTACACTAAGAGTTACTAAATACTATACACATTTTTATGCCCAAACAAATAATTGCAGCAGGTGGACTTTTAACCAATCCGGAAGGAGCTATTTTATGGATCTTTAGACGAGGTTTTTGGGACTTACCAAAGGGCAAACTAGACGAAGGTGAAACCATTCAAACCTGCGCTGTGCGAGAGGTTCAAGAAGAAACAGGAATTCAAAACATTCAACTGCATGGGATGTTGAATTTTACCAATCATACATATTTTGATACCTATTTAAATGAAGAAGTGGTTAAAAGAACTTATTGGTTTCACATGACCATTGCTGATTTTCAAGAAGGTATACCTCAGGTTTCAGAAGATATTGAAAAAATTGAATGGCATAGTCTAGCTACTTGTAGACATTGTTTAGACAATACCTATCCTAATATCATTGAAGTTATTGAAGCCTATAGAAAGAAAATCAACCAGTAATTACTTGTTGATAGATTTGATCACTGCTTCTGGTAAAAATGGAGATGCATCTCCCCCATTTCTTAAGATATCTCTAACGATGGTAGAAGCTACGCTGGTATATTTAGGTTCTCCAGTTAAAAAGATGGTTTCAATTTTTGAATCCATTGTTCTGTTGGCGTCTGCAATGGTTTTTTCATATTCAAAATCACTCACATAACGGATGCCTCTTAAAATAAATTTAGCACCAATAGATTGACAAAATTTGATCGTTAACCCATCATAGGTTTCCACGGTAAGCTTGGGTTCATCTTTGTATATTTCTTCAAACCAAATCTTTCTTTGATCTGCAGTAAACATAGGGTTCTTGGCTGCATTAATACCAATACCCACTACTATCTTATCAAATAATGGAAGTGCACGATTAATGATATCAGTATGACCTAATGTAACAGGATCAAAAGTGCCAGGAAATAAGCAAATTCTTTGCATAAAAATTGTTTAGGAAGTTGGATGTGTTCTTCCTGTTAATAGATATAAGCAAGCCATTCTAACAGCCACACCATTTTCTACCTGATCTAATATAATGGAGTGTTGACTATCTGCGACATCACTGTCCATTTCAACACCTCTATTAATTGGGCCAGGATGCATGATAATAATTTCTTTTGTCAATTTGGACAATCTCTCTTGCGTAATACCGTATGCTAAATTGTACTCTCTTAAAGAAGAGAACAATGGTTGATTTTGTCTTTCTAATTGTATTCTTAAAACATTGGCCACATCACACCAAGCCAATGCCTTGTCAATATTGTATTCAACCCTAACTCCCATAGCTTCTTGTAAATATCTAGGAATTAATGTTGGAGGGCCAGAAACCACCACTTCGGCACCCATTTTCTTCAATAAGTAAATATTACTTAACGCTACTCTGCTATGCATAATATCACCAATGATGGCTACTTTAATACCTTCTAATTTTCCCAATTTCTCCCTCATAGAAAAGGCATCTAATAAAGCCTGAGTTGGATGTTCATTAATTCCATCACCTGCATTAATAATTGCAGCATCAATGTGTTTGGCTAAAAAATGTGGAGCTCCAGATGCGCTATGACGCATAACAACCATATCCACTTTCATGCTAAGGATATTGTTCACCGTATCCAATAAGGTTTCTCCTTTAGCAGCTGAAGAACTAGAAACAGTAAAGTTGACTACATCAGCAGATAATCTCTTTTCAGCTAATTCAAAAGATATTCTTGTTCTAGTGGAATTCTCGTAAAATAGATTAACTATATTGACATCTCTTAATGTTGGAACCTTTTTAACGGGTCTTTGTAATACTTCTTTGAATTGTCCTGCGGTATTTAAAATAAGCTGTATGTCCTCAGTATTGAGGTCTTTGATACCAAGAAGATGTTTGGTAGATAGTGCCATTAAAAAACAAAATTAATATAATTTTCTGAACAAACCATAGCTTAAGCTTCTAATAGTATTACATCATCTACCCCGTCGTTCTCTTTCCATCTCACTTTTACCTTATAAGGGGTTAAAGTGTCCATTTCCTTACCTGAGAAGTCTGGCTGTATGGGCAATTCACGACTTGGCTTTCTATCTACCAAAACGCATAAACTTACTTTTGATGGTCTTCCAAATGACAATAAAGCATCCAAAGCCGCTCTAATCGTTCTTCCTGTGAACAACACATCATCAATTAAAATGACGGTTTTTCCCTCAATACTAAAGGGTAAATTGGTTTCTGATCCAAGGTGTAATTCTCTTCTAATATCGTCTCTGAAAAAAGTAATGTCTAATTTCCCATATTGAACCAAAGAAGGGTCAATTTCTTGTTTTAAAGCAGCAACTATTTTGTCACTTAAAAATACCCCTCTTGGTTGTAAACCTACAATAACAGCATTTTCTAGTCCAGGATAGGTTTCTAAAATTTGATGTGCCAATCTTTTGATGATACTGGGCAATTGTTGCTCACTAATGAGAGTCATTCCTTAAAATTTGAATAAAAATACAGCTTTTTTGTATGTATTTTGCACCCATGTTGATGCTAAAAAGCTTAAACCTTGTTCAGTTCAGGAACTATGTCCAACAAAGATTTGATTTTACCCATCGAATTATTGGAATAGTTGGGCCAAATGGTACCGGGAAAACCAATATTTTGGATGCCCTGTATTACCTGTCATTTACCAAAAGTTATTTTAGCAGACCGGATGCACAAAATGTACATCATAGTTTTCAAGGTATGAGAATTGACGGGCAATATACTATTGCAAATAATGACATCTCTATTGCATGTATTCTAAGAGAAAATCTCAAAAAAGAATTCTATTTTGATGAGACAGCTTATACCAAATTGTCTCAACATATTGGGAAAGTTCCCTGTGTAATGATTGCTCCAGATGATGTTCAAATTATCACAGGAACAAGTGAAGAAAGAAGAAAATTAATGGATAGTTTATTATCCCAATTGTATCCTGATTATTTACAACATTTGATTCAATACAATAAGGTAATTGTTCAAAGAAATAGTTATTTAAAATTGGTTGCTGAGCAAGGTAATATGGATGCCTTAATTATTGAAGCATTTAATGAGCAATTAGTTCACCATGGAACAATTATCTATACTTATCGAAAAGAGTTGTTGGGAAATTACCTTCCAGAAATTTTATCCTTGTATACGCTTTTAGCTGGAAAATTAGATGATATACATATTGAATACCAATCTAGTTTACATGCAAAAGATTTTAAGCTACAATTAGAAGAGAGCATGCAAAAAGATGCAATGCTTCAAAGAACATCTGTGGGGATTCATAAAGATGATTTAATTATTACTATACAAGGTCAATCTTTTAAACAAGAAGCATCACAAGGACAAAGAAAGAGTTTATTATTTGCTATAAGAATAGCAGAATGGGTGTTTATCAAGAAAGAGAAAAACATACCTCCTATTCTATTGATGGATGATATATTTGAAAAATTGGATGAAAATAGAATGATTCAATTATTATCTTGGGTACATCAGCATACTGATGGTCAGGTATTTATCACAGATACACATAGAGAAAGGGTTGAAGATCTTTTATCAGAGCATGTTGTTGATTTTCAATTGATACAATTATAATACTTAGATTTGTACTATGGCAGAATTTAAATTAGGGGATGCATTGAAGCAATTTGTTCAGAATAGCAAATTGAAAAATGGTATTCGTGCTGCACAAATTGAAGAAGTATGGCTTGAATTAATGGGAACCACCATTGCTAAATACACCGATAAAATTTACATATTTGACCAGAAGCTTTTTATTGAAACCAGTGTAGGCCCATTGAAAAATGAATTGGGCTTTCAGAAACAACAAATCATAGAAAGGGTGAATGAAAAAATGGGTGAAAAAATTATTACAGATGTTATTATAAAATAAAAGGGACTTCAAAAGTCCCTTTTATTTTTATTTCTTGTCAATTACTTCTCGCATTAAATCATTCATCGTAAGTATCCCCTTAAATTCCATTTCGTCAAATACAGGAAGGTATCTTGTTTTGTATACATTCATTAATACCATACATCTCTCTAAATCATCTGTATAAGCAATTACTGGATAGTTTGTCGTCATGATATCTTTTACTGTAGCAGTTTCAGATTTTCTTCCTTCTAATTTAATCTTGTGGGTATAATCTCTCTCGGACATTAATCCTACATACTGATCATCTTTCATTACTACAACATAACTCAAATTTTCAGCTTTCATCAATGTCAAAGCATCCAATACTTTGGTTTCTGGGGTAACTATATTAAAATGTGGCCCTTTTTTAGTTAGGATATCTTTAATTTTTGACATAGGATTAAATTTATGGATCAATCAATTATTCCTAAGTTACAAAAAAGAATTAATTCTATAAAATATAAAAGCTTAATGAGAAGCTAAATAGTCGGTATAGGCAGTTTTACTCATGATAGTAGAACCATTCATAATGAATATCGTCGGCCATACTCTGGAAGCTGTTTTGATCATCGTATTGTCTCCAATAAGAATCGATTCTTTTGGAAATGAAGTACTTGCACGATCCTTATCTGCAGTGACTATGAATACAAGAGGATATTTTGCATGTAATTTTTCTAAAAGTATACCCCAAGGAACGGCTGGATCTATTTGACCTGCAAACACTAAAACATAAGGGGTACTTGTTGCAAATAAAGCATCAGTAGTATCTTGTCCACTGATAGTATTTAAAGCGAAATCTTGTATGGGAGCAGTAATTCCATTTCCCTTAACAACGATCACTTCTTTTCTTGATTTAAAAATATAAGTGCTGTCAAAGTCTGAAGGAAAATTAGATGGATCAAATTGATAGGTCTTTCCATTTTTTTCAAATTCCATGTCTAATCTAATACTATCTGCTATAGCATTAGGTGGTAATTTCATTTGCTCAACAATATCTTTACCAACCTTGTAAGGTAAACAATCAATAAAAGGTAAGTGTTGTAATACATAATATTGTCCATAGCCTACACCAAAACTGCCAATCAATATAATGATAATACCCCATGCTTTATGAAGATTGGTTTTTACTTTTTTATGATTGATTAATAGTATTACAATGGCTAAAAATAGTACGATGTCTTTTATAAAAGAGGTCTTTGGAGTTAAAGGAATACAATCACCAAAACATCCACAGGTTTTAATTTTACCTGAAAACAATGCGTATCCAGTTAAAAAACTAAAGAATATAATCAGCACCAATAAAACCCATAAGGTTTGTTTGTAAGGATACTTAATTAATAAAGCAATACCAGTCACAATCTCAAGAAGATTCATCAAAAGAGATAAACCCAAAGTATAATCATTAAAAAAAGACATTCCCCAAACATCAAAAAATTCTTGCATTTTATAGCTTAGACCTAATGGGTCATTGGCTTTAATTAATCCCGAAAAAATAAAAAGTAAGCCAACTGTCCAACGCAATATTTTAAGAAAGTTTTGCATAGGGTTGTTTTAATGTCTGATTAATGTTTGCCTTCTGCAATTTGAATTAAAGCAAAAGCAGAATAATTTAAAATGTCAACAAAATTAGCGTCAATACCTTCACTAATTAATGTCTTTCCATCGTTATTCAAAATCTGTCTAATTCTTAATAGTTTTACTAAAATTAGATCAGCATAACTTTCTTGACTCATGTCTCTCCATGCTTCACCATAATCATGGTTTTTATCTAACATGGTTGATTTTGCAAAATGTACATTCTCTTCATACATTGCTTCTACCTTCTCTATTTCAATTTCTTCCACTTTAGGATCACCTAATTTCAATTGAATTAATCCAATCACGGCATAATTTAAGATGCCTTTAAACTCAGAAGCGATATCATCCCCTACTTTCTGATTTCCAATATCTTGAATGGTTCTAATTCTTAGTGCTTTAATAAAAATTTGATCTACAACAGATATGATTCTTAATACGCGCCAAGCAGTACCATAATCCTTTGTTTTTTTAATGAAAATATCTCTGCATGCAGCAACTGCCTGATCGTATTGTAAAGAAGTCTGACTCATGAAAAATAGCCTAAGTTTCTGTGTTATTAATATCTTTGAACACTTGCAAGATACAGCATAACCTTTTTATAATAAAACTATGTTCAATAATACTCAAATAATGGCGATAATGAACCTTACGCCAGACTCCTTTTATGCCAATAGTAGAATGGAATCTTCACAAAAAGTGGTGGATAAAGCTGGAGCATTTATTGAGGAAGGGGCTAGTATAATTGATATAGGCGGGCAAAGCACCCGACCAGGGGCTATTATGATTAGCGAGGAGGAAGAAATAGAAAGGGTTACAGGGGCAATCGAATCCATTTCCAAGGTCTTCCCTACTGTTAAAGTATCTATTGACACATTTCAATCCAAAGTGGCAAAAGTAGCTATTGAAGCGGGAGCTACAATAGTAAATGACATTAGTTGTGGAAGTTTTGATCCAGAAATTTTGGAGGTGGTTGCTCAGTACAAAGTGGGCTATATTGGCATGCATATTACGGGAACAAAAGATACTATGCATGTGATTCCCGAAAGAACAGATATTATAGAAGAATTGATCCATTTCTTTACCCAAAAAAAGCAATTATTGGCAGATAAAGGTATTCAAGATTGGGTAATCGATCCTGGTTTTGGATTTGGCAAAACCATTCAAGATAATTTTACGATTATTAAAGATTTAAGAAAACTAGCAATCATCCAATTACCCATTTTAATAGGTGTTTCTAGAAAATCAAGTATTTATAAAACTTTGGGTATATCTGCAGAAGAAGCACTAAATGGTACTACAGTTGTAAACACGATTGCATTAAAAAATGGAGCTTCCATTTTGAGAGTACATGATGTTAAGGAAGCAAGGCAAGCTATAACATTAATGGAATATCTACAATAAAAAAAGGAGCTGAATGCAGCTCCTTTTTTAAAAATATATCGGAAGTTTATTTCTTAGTTACATCTTCGATTTCAATATCAAAAGCTAAGTTTTCAAAAGGCTTGATCACACCATTTGCTTGAGAGCCATAAGCTAACATAGCTGGAATGTAAATTGAACCCTTGCCACCTTTACCAAAGTATTGTAATCCAATTTCCCAACCTGGGATAACTGCACCTGCACCAATTTTTACATCATAAGGCTTACCATCTGGTTTCATATTCGTATCAAATACTTCTCCTTTAAATGTGTAACCCTTGTAAAGTACACTAGCAATTTTTGTAGTGTCAATTTTATTAGAAGCATCCCCTGAAGTTTTGATAGCAACAAATACACCTTCTGGAGATTCTACTGCAGAGATTTTATTTTTAGCTAAATATGCTTTGATTGCTGCAACTTCTTTTTTCTTTTCTATTTCAGATTCAGCTTTGTAGTCTTCGTCTACTTTTGCAACATCATTAAATACATTGATGATTTCTGCTTTACCAACAATTACATCTTTAGCCTTGAATACTTCATTAAACTGTAATACACCCATTTTAACTAAAGTGTCTACACTTAAAGAGAATTCAATCTTGTCTCCTTTTTTACATTGCATAATGATTTCAGTAAAAGTATATTTACCTAATCTTGCAGTGTCTATTGGGAAATACACTGGAATTTGACCATAAGTAGTACTTAAGATTGTATCCTTGCTTTTTAATTTATACTCTAAATTAATTTTTACAAATTGACCTTGAGCTAATTTCTGAGGGTTACCAGAACCATGAGAAATTTTATAAAGCATACCTGAAGGAGCTTTTTCGTATTGATTACAACTTGCAAACAATACAAGTACTGCGACTAATTTTAATGTTGACTTTAACATGTTTTAATTTAATTGAGATAATTGTGTTTTGTATGTTTCTAGAATATTTTTAAAATCATTCAATGTTTCTTCAACAGATTTTAAAGAACTTCCGCCTGCTGCATTAGCATGGCCTCCACCTTCAAAATGTGTTCTGGCAAATATATTAACATCAAAGTTACCTTTGCTTCTAAAACTCCATTTTCTTTCTTCTTCTCTATCAATTACAATAGCAGCAAACTTGATGCCTTGTATAGACAATAAATAATTTACCAAACCTTCCGTATCCCCTGTTTTTAATTCAAACTTGTATATATCTGTTTTTGGGATTGCCATCACTGCCGTCTTAAATTCAGGAAAAACATGCATTCTATTTAAAAAAGCATTTCCCATAAATTTTAATCTGCCTTCAGTTGATTGGTCATAAATTGCTTCATGAATTTTACCATGCTGTAATCCTAGTTCTTTTAAGTGGGCAACAATTTTATGAACCGATGCTGTACAAGAAGGGAATCTAAATGATCCAGTGTCTGTCATCAATCCTGTATATAAACAAGTCGCAATATCTAAATTAATTAAGTTGCTATGGCCTGATTGAACGATAAAATCATAGATCATCTCACAAGTAGAACTCATTTTCACATCACTTATGCCAAATCCAAAACTAGGTGTATCTGGTTGTTGGTGATGGTCGATCAATATTTTAATGGCTTTGGAGTCTTTGATAATTGGCTCCATATGTTTTGTTCTGTGAAGGATATTAAAATCCAAACAAAACACATAATCAGCATTTTGTACTATCTCTGTAGCTTTTGCTTTGTTTTGTTCAAAATCAATCACCTTATCAATACCCGGCATCCAATCCAAAAATTGAGCCCAATTGGTAGGTGAAATTACATGAACATCATGCCCTAATTGTATTAGAAAATGATACAATGCCAAACTTGATCCCATTGCATCCCCATCAGGTTTTTGATGCGCAGTGATCACTGCCTTAAAAGGTTTGGATAATAATGGGTAAAATTGTTCAATTGCTTGCATAAGTGCACAAATTTACTATAAATCAAAGGTTTTTCACTAATTTTGCGCCTGCAATTAGCAACATTATAACAAATTGATTATGAGTAACAGAACATTCACGATGATTAAGCCAGATGCTACCTCTAAAGGACATACTGGTGCCATTTTAGATCAAATTATCAAAGCTGGTTTTAGTATTAAAGCGATGAAATGGATCCAATTATCTGAAGCGCAAGCAGGAGAATTTTATGCAGTGCATAAAGAAAGACCATTTTATGGTGAATTAGTTGAGTTTATGTGTAGCGGCCCTATCGTAGCTGCCATCCTTGAAAAAGAGAATGCAGTTGCTGATTTTAGAACCTTAATTGGAGCTACAAATTTTAAAGATGCTGCAGAAGGAACTATCAGAAAAAAATATGCAACATCTATTGGAGAAAATGCTATTCACGGAAGTGATAGTGATGAAAACGCTAAAATTGAAGGAGATTTCTTCTTTAGTGGTTTAGAAAGATTCTAGCATTTTTGAAGAGTCCTTTACAAGAGACTCTTCATGAAATTTATTCAGTAAAGAGTCTCCTATTGGGGACTCTTTATTTTTTGCCGCCTCTCTTCTTTGGCTTGCCATATTTTTTCATCATCTCATCCTTATGGCTTTTTCGAACATTTACTTTTTTGTTCTTTGCTGATTTTTCATGAAATGCACCACCCCCCGCATCTATTTTGG